>SMUX01124618.1_pt1 | contig 20634 bp, 22 predicted proteins | sample 2456431 | NCBI WGS metagenome assembly SMUX01 (sample SAMN11095930, study PRJNA526329) | marine sediment metagenome | biome: Marine sediment; feature: Surficial sediment; material: Deep marine sediment; isolation source: Hadal surficial sediment | place: Pacific Ocean | collected 2014-11 | depth... | reverse complement strand
TAGAAACCGCCGGAAGAAGATCATGCGCAATAAAGGCGCGAAGAGATGCGTGGGCTGTTGCCCGAGAGTGATCGAATAGGCCGGTGGACCACGAAAAAGAGGGAGTATCAGAGGTCATGTGAAACTGAGGTCGTCGTTTATAAGGGAAATACGGAGGTCGATTCCAAGGACATAAGACAGGGATCGCCACACTAGCAGGTTGTTGAAAAACGCTGTTTACAGGCTGGTCAAAAAGATCTCAGAGGTGAGGCTTCGACCTAGCTCAGCCGAGCGGCGCGCGAAAAATCGACGAGCGGAGGCGCCCTTGGCGCTACGTTGGAGCGACTCCGCTTGGAGCGGGAATGATTCCCGCAGCGATCGAGCCCAACTATCCTAAACGCTTGCTTAAGGCAGGCTGGTGGCAGATGAGTCTTTTTCAGCAGCCTGCTAGAGCCCCGCTAGCGTATCGCCCCACTGGCGCGGAAGCTCTCCACCTCAGCCGTGGTACAACCAAGCAGGTCCTGAAGGATCTCATCTGTATGTTGTCCCACCCGTGGCGACATCTGGCGGATGCTTGATGGGGTCTCGGACATGCGAATCCAGGGTGCCAACAAGGTGATCGGCCCAGCCACCGGGTGTTCCCGTCGGATAAAGGCCTCACGTGCTTTAATATGAGGGTCCTCAAGCACTTCCTCCAGGGAAAGCACAGGCGCTCCAAAGTAACCGAGATCGCGAAGCTTCATCCATAGTTCCTGCCGCGTCTTTGGCCGCGCCCAGTTAGCAAGGATCTCACTCAGCTCCTTACGGTTCTCTCGCCTTTTTTCAGCCGTGGCGAACCGCGAGTCGTCTAGGAGGTCTTGTCGGTCCATTGTCGCCGCAAGTTTTTTCCAATTCGAGTCGGTGATCTCGGGTAACCGAAGGGTGAAGTAACCATCGCTCACCTTGATCGGCAGGGACCCAATTTTGTTGCCCGTAAAGTATTCGTGGTATGTGCTGGCCATGAATCCCAACACGGCCTCCTGCATGGAGATCTCGATCTTTTGTCCCTTACCAGTGTGCTCACGGGCGTGAAGGGCAGCTAATATCCCGACGGCCATGCTGATTCCGCCCGCTTCGTCGCCTATGCCAAGAGGTTTTGTTCCGGGGGCCCCGCTGTACTGCCACGACGCGTGGGTCCAGGCGCTCATACCGTTATTGACTCCGGCGTTCGACCCATAGTGTGAGTACGGCCCCGTCTCGCCGTACCCTCGTGAGCAGGCATAAATGAGCTTTGGATTGATCTTCCTTACCGATTCGTAGTCGAGCCCAAACCGCTCCATGGTCCCTTTCTGGTAGTTCTCGACCAGCACGTCCGAGATGGCGATGAGCCTGCGCACGATTTCGCGTCCACCCTCGGACTTCAGATCCACGGCCACACTCTTTTTGTTCGTGTTGACCATCATGAATTCGTAGCCGTCCTGAGGGGACCCTGGCGGCATCCAGGAACGACGGAAGTTGTCTCCCTTGGGTGGCTCCACCTTGATGATCTCCGCGCCAAGATGGCCGAGTACCATCGTGCAAAAGGGCCCATTGAGGGCATGGGTTAAATCAACGACGCGAACGTCTTCCAAGGCTTGATTCATGACGGACCTCCGTGTGATCCGGCTTCATTCTGGGTCGTATTACCTACTGTCTCTAGAGTTTGCGCAAGGCATCGTAGCCGAAGCCCAAACGCTCCATCACTCCGACTGTGAAGTTCTCCGTCAACATGTCGGACTTCTTGACTAGCTCACGGAAAAGGTTGCATCCCTTCTCATGCTTGAGGTTGAGGGTGATCCCTTTCTTGTTGCTATTTACCATGAGAAACTCATAACCGTCGTGCTTCGCATCGGGTGGCATCCACGCGTGGCGAAAACGATCACCTGAGCCATGCTCCACCTTGAGGACCTCCGCTCCCAGGTGAGCTAGCAGCATGGTACAGAAGGGCCCGTTGAGGATGTGGGTGAGATCCAGGATGCGTACTCCAGACAAGGGTCCGGCCATCAGAGTTTACCTCCATGACTTCGGTAGTTTGTTAAACGGGGGTGGGTCATGTTGATGCAACAGGGCGAAACTTCGGAAGAGTGTACTCCGGTGTAACGTCGTCGTACACGACCCGCACCGCCATTCCAACCTTGACCGTTTCCCATGGGCAATCGATGACATTGCTGGTCAGGATCACCTGGTTGTCGGTCCCGTCCATGGTAATCTGCGCGATGACGTATGGAATATCACCAGCGAATGCGGGCACAGAGACGTAGTGCACCACCACGAAGGAACAGACGGTACCGGTCTCACCCAGTTTTGCCCACTCGAAATCCCAGGAGTAGCAGGAGGGGCACACACCCTGGGGGGGCCAACGAAAGCGCCCGCATGCCGAGCACTGCTGCGCCCGAAGCTCGTGGTCCTTACAGGCATCCCAAAAGGGCTTTGTATCCGGATTGGGTGCCGGCAGTGGCTTTGCATATTCAGTCATAAGTCATGCCCTCCGTAGCAACATGGCACTGCCACCGCCTTCGCCGCATACCAATGCGATCTGTGGGTCCCGTACCTGCCGGCATTGGGTCCGATCGTAGCTGTGTGATCCCGCACATAGGTCGTCTACCACCCCTTCGGGTCTGAGCTGCTGAACGGCCTCGATGACATGGTTCTGTCCATGGATATGTCCTTCTGACAGCAGCCCACCATGGGTGTTCACCGGGCAGGTGGCGTCGAGCTTGTTGTGGCCTTCTCGTACCCACGCGCCCACCTCACCCTTTTTAACCAGTCCGTAGTCCTCTATGTGGGTCATGCACATGAAGGTGAAGGGATCGTAGATTTCTGCAAGGCTCACATCCTTGGGGCTGACGCCCGCGCCTCCGTACAGAAGCGGCGCGGCGTTGACCCCGTTGGTTTCCCATAGTCCCTCGGTTTGTCCGGATCCACCGACCCCGGACATAATATAGACCGGGGCGTGCTTGAGATCCCGTGCCCGCTCGGCCAAGGTGACGATATACGCCACTCCGCCGTCCGTCTCCTGGCAGCAGTCAAAAAGGCGAAAGGGGTAAACAATCCAGCGCGAGTTCTGATGGTCATCAATGGTCATGGGCTTACGCATCATAGCCTTCTTATTGAGCATGGCATGCTGGCGCTCGGTCACAGCGAGGTGGGCGAAATCGAGGGTGGTGGTCCCGTAGCGCGCCATGTGGGCCGTCGCTCGGTGGCCAAAGGTAGCCGCTGCATGGTGCGATCCGAAGGGTGTGGTGAACTGATCGGGTCCGATGATTTCCTCGGCTCGCCGTGCCCGTTGCGCGCGCCCTTCGCTGTAGCGGTTCGTCGCTCGGTACACCAGTACGCACTTGCAGATTCCACTATAGACGAGCGATGCTGCCGTGAGAGCTGCTGCGCAGTTCCAACTCCCGCCAATGGAATTGAAAACTTCAAAATTGCACTTCTTTAGCCCCAGGGCAGTGACCATATCGCGTGGCTGCACGGTGTCCATATGCTTGTGGAAGTGGGAGACCATCCCGTCGATGTCCTGCACCGACAGGCCCGCGTCTCGGACGGCATTGAGACTTGCCTGTAGAGCCAGGGTCAATGCGGTGGAACCGGATCGTCTGGAAAACTCGGTCCAGCCGATCCCTACGATGGCCGTCTTATCCTTTATGGGTTGTTCAGGCATTTTTGGCTCCCTTCACACTGGCTGGAGTGTGCTATGCTTTGTAACGCAACGCTGGCCTAGAGTACGAGGAATTTCCCGCTGAGATATGGGTACTCAGAGTCCATGGATAACGACCCCTTGTTTTTCGACCGGACGATACTCTATGACGCGCAAGGGTGTCAAGCCAGGGGGCAAAAGCCTCCCTTGATGTTGACATCAATTGATGGTTGTTGGATATTCTGTTGCGAATCGTCGAACCCAATTGAATAGGGGGAGGTGCTGATCATGCAAATCATCGATGCGGACACTCATATCGATGAAACCGATGATACATGGGAATACATGCGTGCGGAGGAACTCGAGTTCAAGCCCACCACTACCTATCCGGCAAAGTTAGACCCTACGCGGCCTCCCATCCGTTACTGGATGATCGACGGGCAGCGGCACCTGCGGTTTACCCGGGATGACAAAAGGACGCGCACAACAGTTGAGACAAGGGAGCTCCTGGACATTCAGGCGCGTTTGCGTGCCATGGATGAGATGGGGACTCATGTGCAGGTCATCTATCCCACCATGTTTATTGTGGAAGTGACCCAGCGCCCCGAAGTGTCCCTCGCACTGCGCTGTAGCTACAACCGGTGGCTGGCCAACCGTTGCGCTGAATCGGGCGGCCGCTTGCGTTGGGTGTGTCTGCCACCGCTTATGACGATGGATGAGGCCCTCAAGGAGCTACGGTTTGCAAAAGACCACGGTGCCTGTGGCGTGATGAAGAAAGGGGACTTGGAGGCTGGAAAGTGGCCCGCTGACCCTTACTTCTTTCCCCTCTATGAGGAGGCGGAGCGCCTTGATATGCCCATTTGTATCCACACCGGCACAGGAACCCCTGAGCGTCCTTCCATGAAGGATGTCTCTCTGGGCCAGTTCATGCGATCTCAGCTTTCGGCCATCCACGCCTTTCACACTCTGATACGCCACGATATTCCCGGGAAGTTCCCCAACCTGCGCTTCGGGATTGTTGAAGCGAACTCCTCATGGATTCCCTATGTTGCGTATGAGCTAAAGAGGCGTTTGAAGAGGCTGGGTGGCGGTTCCACCTTTGGCACACCCCAGTACAAGTTTCATACCGACTTGCTCAAGGCCAACCGGATTTACGTGACCTGTCAGGTGGATGAGGATCTAGCCTCAATCATGAAGTTCGCCGGCGAGGACAACCTCATGATAGGCTCCGACTACACCCACGCGGATCAGTCCATGGAGCATGACTTTCCACGCTTGCTACAGGAGCGTGCCGATCAGGGGGATCTTCCCCAAGGCGCCGTGAAAAAGATCCTGTACGATAATGCAAAGACGTTTTACGGATTTTGACACGCGAATGGTATTATAGGCTCACGGGGTGCTGGGCCATTCACGGAGAAGACGCCCGCCACCCTCCACATGGAATGTTTGCCCAAGCTTGCACAGGATGTGCCAGAGCATTGCCGGATTACTCGCAATGACGGTAGTATGAAGCTCGCGTTCCATTCGTTCCAAGACAGGCACCGGATCGAGGCGCCCCCCCTGAAAGTAGATCCCATCAACCCCTGACGCTGCGGCGAGTTCGCGCTTCGCTAGGGCGAAGACGTCTTCGGGAGTTGCTGCCGCGGCGGCTTCGATGCTGCTGAAAAATTTTGTGGGTAGTACCGGCTCGATTTCCCGCTGGGTGAGAAAAGCCGCCAGACGTTCGTTCAAAGGGGCATCGAAAGGTGTTAAAAGCAATGGCCGGCGCATGGACAGCGCGCGCATCGCAGCGATACTTGCCTCCAATGCGGTGGTTACGGGAATGGACACGGCCGCTCGAACCCGCTGGATCGCTTCAGGGTAGAGGAGCTCGTTGGGGGCCACCGGGAGCGCAATGGCGTGCCACTGTTGTTCCTCTACGAGGGCCACGGCTCTTTGCACATACTCATCGACTATTTCTGCCTGGGGTTGGTGCGATTCATGCCAAAGGCTAAGCGCTTCCATCTGTAAATCGACTCCCTCAGGCACGAGGGCGAGCAGGCCATCATAATGCCGTCCTCTGGTTTCGCTCGTTCCACGACCGCTGAGAAACGCTATGGTTGTTCGGCGTTGTGCCGTCATGAGAAGACCTCCGAGCCATCGCAGGGAATCAACTCTAACCTGTCCCTGCGGTGCGCACGAAGATTACTCTCGGGCATTCAGTCTTGTCAACTCCCACTCTCTTCACATCCCAGCCTCTATCCTATATATAGGTGCGTATCTCACTAAGGAGGAAGCGGAAACAAGGATGAAGTTCATTGACGCCGATGCCCATGTAGAAGAGTCCGAAGAAATGTGGAAACTGCTCGATCCGGCCTTTTCCTCACGCCGCCCCATTCCCGTCAGACTTCCCGAGGACACGACCTTTGGCAGGTTCAATGCCTTCTGGCTCATTGACGGGGAGGTTTTCCCCAAAATGTACGGAAGGGTTTATTTTACCTTTGGTACGCCGCCCATTTCTGCGGTGGCGCGAGCAAAGGCCGTTACGATTCCTTCCCAAACCCTGGCCGATGTGCCGGCGCGTCTCAAGGATCTCGATGCCATGGGGATTGAGACTCAGGTAGTTTTTCCTACGCTCTTTCTCGCGCCGGTGTGCGAGGACGTTGTGTATGAGGCGGCGCTATGCAGGGCCTACAATGACTTTATGGGGGCGGCCTCTCAGAAGAGTGGGGGGAGAATTCGGTGGGCGGCGGTGTTGCCCGTTCGCGATGCCCGCAGGGCGGCCGATGAGATAAGCCGCGTCAAGTCTCAAGGCGCTGTGACCGCAATCCTTTTGAGTTTCGTATGGGATCTGCCATTGGATAGCCGGCAGTTTTATCCCTTCTATGAGGAGTGCGCGGCACGGAACTTCCCGGTTTCCATCCACCTTGGTTGGGGATCGCCATCCATCAACCGCCTCTTTGACAGCAGAGCGCAGACGCGTTACACCCCCTCGGCCAATTCGGTCCCCTTGTTGATGGCCTTTAACTCCATGACCGCGGGTGGTGTCCTAGATGATGTGCCGGGTTTAAGGGTGTCGTTCCTGGAGATTGGTTCCGAGTGGGTGTCCTACTCTACGAGATTTGGTGACCGTCGACGGCGGGCGGGAGAAGGGCGTGCGAAAAAGCCCCTTGAGGACTATTTTCGCGAAGGACAGGTCTATGTCAGCTGCGAGCCTGACGAGGATATTCCCTATGTCATTCAGCGGATTGGGGCAGACGGATTGATGCTGGCATCGGATTTTCCCCATGAGGATCCCATGGCCGAGGCAAACCTGCTCTCGGAAATGACCAAGCGAGAAGACCTGTCCGACGAGGTAAAAAATAAAATTCTTTTGGAGAATCCGCGGCGGTTCTACTCTCTCTAGACAGGGAGGCCTTGAGCCTTCAGCCCATGGTACCTCTTGACAGAGGTTTCTTAAGTGATGGATATTACCTGCGATTCTGTGACAAAGGGATTGTAGAGCCGCGTGTGATAGGCAGCCAGCGCCGGTGCGGAATACGGCAGCTCACTTAATAGTTAAATTTGTCTCCTCGGTAATGCTATTTTAGGTTACTAGACTAGCTGTGAGCTTATGTCAGTCGGAGGTAAGGTAATCCACAGCGATCCTGAGATCCTTGGGGGCACTCCCGTTTTTGTAGGTACACGGGTACCTGTTCAGGCGCTGCTTGACTATCTAAAGGCCGGGCGGTCCCTGGATGGGTTTCTTGACGATTTCCCGAGCGTAACCCGAGATCAGGCGGTGACTGTCTTGGAGGAAGTGCTGTTCATCCCTATCGTTAGACAGCCAAGTCTTCTGCAAGAATATTTACGGTTTCAGTTTGAATTTAATTCTCCTTCTACTCTATTCCGTCTATCAATCTAGTATCAGAGTGTTAGTTTGAGCCGACCTGAGCCTAAAATCATGCCAATCGAAGTACGGCCGACGTTCTGAAAGAGGCAGGCGAAACCATGAAAAGCGCGGCTCGTGGCAAAAGGGTCAAACCAAAAGGCCGTCGGCTTATTTTCACCAGTCCTGAAGCATTGCGGCGCTTTCTGACCCCTAAGAAGCTGGAGCTTATCCGTCTGATTCGGAAACGACGTCCAGGTTAGATTAATGAGCTTGCAACTTTGGCCCACCGGGACTTTAAGAGGGTCTACGAAGATGTTATGAGCTTAGTGGGGACTGGCCTGGTGAATTTAAGCAAGAACAAAGGGCGGAGGAAAGCCCCACAGGTAGCTGATGAGCTGCACTTAGAGATTGTGGTCTAATGTGCGGACGTTATACACAAACGGCGAGTCCCGAAGATCTGATGTTCCGCTTCGGTTTTAGCATGCAGGACATAGTCCTCAAGCCCCGCTATAACCTGGCGCCGGGGCAGCTCGCCCCTGTCATCGTGAATGTGAATGTGAATGAATGAATGGGTCAAGTCTATGATTGTTGGTTGAGAAGTCTTGGGGGACGGTGAAATCTTTTGTTGACTGATTCTGTCAGCACCGAGATTGGATTGAATTCTCCATCAACTCATTCCCAGGAGAAATAATGGACACGATTCGCACGTTCCTGGCCTCCTCCCCTGCTGGAGTGATGAGCCAGCCTCTCGTTTTGACCGCACGGAGGAAGCTAAGTCACCGACCTGGTAACAGTAAAAGTCTAAAAGTGATATAAAACGGTCAGGCTTTACAGACGTGAAAGTTGAATGTGGAGGCTGTGCGATTGTAAAACCTGATACGGAAACCTGGGTTTCCCCGTCCGGGTTTTTATAAAATCCTTGTTCGGCCATCGTTGCTTTTTCGCCCTTGACCTGCCAAGATTGCCCCATGAAACATAGCTACACAGTTATTCTTCATCGGGCAGAACACGGTTGGTGGGTGGCCAACGTGCCGATCTTACATGCCACGGCTCAGGGACGAACACGCTCCGCTGCATTAAAGCGAGCGAAATCCCTCATTCGGTTCGCCCTCCAGACCTTTCTGGGCGAGGGTGCAAAGCCTCCCGTGGAGAATCGCTCTAGCCTGGAAGTGGTTCGGGTGCTGGCCGCAGTTTGAACCTCCCTGCTGTTAGCAAGGCTCGCTTCGTTCGAGCGCTGCGTAAGCTCGGTTTCATTCTAGAACATCAAAAAGGCAGTCACCAGAAGTGGCGTCATCCCGATGGAAGGTTTGTCTATGTTTACATGCATCCTAGGGAAGAACTCCGGCCCTCCACTCTAAGGTCGATCCTTCGGGACGCACGAATTTCAGAGGGGGAGTTTTTGAAGGCCCGGTAAAGGCGAGGATTTTAAAAAAGCTTCGTGAGTTCCCTATTTGGACTTCTTATCGCTTTTTTCCGATTGGATTAGGCCTTTGAATGGACGGGGTTTCGAACCCTGGCGTCGTCGGCCAGAGAAAGTGTCAGAGTTGCCTAACCTCCAGAGAAGGCATCAGCTCTTCCTTTAGTAAAGTAGCACGACTTTTGACCGACGAAATTGAATTCATTTCTACTTCTACTCAATCCCGTCTATCAAATTGGTATCAGACTCGTAGTTTGAGTCGAACTGAGCCTAAAATCATGCCAAACTATCTGCCGGCGTGAGAAGGTGAGGTCCGGAATCGAAGGAAAAAAACGTATTGATTCTGGGCCCTGAAAATGATTAGGATTTGTTGCGGGAGGGGAGGCCTAGAATTAAAATTTTGGGGAGTGTAAGGTCTGTGCCGCAGGAGTGCTGAAACCAGACCCTAGGTGTGAACCTATGTGTGGTCGCTATACACAAACGGCGAGTCCCGAAGATCTGATGTTCCGCTTTGGTTTTAGCATGCAGGACATAGTCCTCAAGCCCCGCTACAACCTGGCGCCGGGGCAGCGCGCCCCTGTCATCGTGAATGAGGGATCCAAGACGCTGGTCATGATGCAGTGGGGGTTGGTGCCCTCCTGGGCCAAGGAACCCTCCATCGGCTATAAGATGATCAACGCCCGGGCCGAGACCCTGGCGCAAAAGACTAGCTTCAAACGGTTACTGCCCAGCAGGAGATGTTTGATTGTCACCGATGGGTTTTACGAATGGGCCAAGCTGGTTAAGGGTAAGGCCCCCATGCGGTTCTTGTTGAAGGGCGGTGAGCCTTTTGCCTTTGCAGGTCTATGGGATCGATGGAAAAAACCCGATGGAAATGAGCTCAGGACCTATACCATCATTACGACCCAGGCCAATGAGCTGCTAAAGCCGGTTCATGACAGGATGCCAGTGATACTGAATCGGGAGGCTGAGGAGAAGTGGCTGGACCCGGAATGGAAAGATTCTCAGAAACTGGGTGAGCTATTGAAACCCTTTGCAGCGGATCAGATGGAGTCCTATTATGTCTCGCCCATGGTAAACTCGCCCAAGAATGATCTGATCCAGTGTATCCAGCCGGTGGATGGTCCGTGAATCCGTTCCTGGGAGCGTCGAGCCGACTCCCTGGGGTCCCGCTAAAGATTCCCGCCTATGAAATCAGGCCGCGAGAAGCCGATCCACCGAGCGGTTTTCGATCACCTCTAAACCGCACTTTTCGAGCAGTTCACGGAGTTTTCGAATCTCTTCCGGTCGCGGCTTCGGCATTGGCGGACGCATGAAAGGCTCGGGGATAAGCCCGCGCAACCAGCAAGCAACTTTGTAGCGGGTGTGCAGACGATAGTCTTCGCCAAAGCCGTATACGTACTCGTGCAGCTCGGCCAATCCCGAGTCCCAGATCTTGCGTGCCTTTTCTATGTCGCCTTTCCGCCACGCCTCGATGTGATCGATCATGGGCTCCATGGCGTAATTAAAAGAGCCGGTGACGGTGCCATCCACCTGTCCCGTGGCCCAGAACTCATGAAAGCATACAGCCGAGGCGGCGAGAATTGCTACGCGGCGGGGGAGTTGGCGCAGCCCACGGGCAATGACCCGGTAGGCATTGTAAGGATAGGTCATTTTCCACCCGATGATCTGTGGGATATCCGTACACATCTTAATGGTCGCGGACAGAGGTAGCCCGTGCCCGAACTTAGGGGTGGTAGACGAGACGGGATGGGTGATGGCCGGGAGGTCTACGGTATCACAAACTTCTTTGGCCATGTCCACCCAAACCTCGGGAAAGCGTTCGGCGTTCCAGGAACCAGTCACGTCCATGGCCCCCATGGGTGGAATCAAGAAGACCCCATCGGCACCCGCCGCCTTGGCGTCACGGGCATCCTGAACGGTGTCTTTGGTGGTGGGCGCAATCACGCCGGCGAAGACAGGGACCTTTCCGCCACACTCCGCCATGGCGATTTCCACGTTGCGTCGTTTTTCCTCCCGCGACAAGTAGAAAACCTCACCGGCCTCGGGGTTGATCACGATCCCCCCGCCCGCATCGACAAACTTTGGCTGCATGAAATAGCGAAGGAATTCACGGAGCCCACCCTGGTCGATCTCGGTGGTTCCCGGTTTATAGGGAAGAATTACGGCAACGTATAAACGTTCAAGCTCCTTAGCCATGGCAATACCTCCGATTAATTATCCTCTGACAAATGTAAAACTTTTTTCCCCAAAACATTTTTTAAGCATCCACTATCTTGAGCCGAAGGTAACCAATAATTGAAATTCTGTCAACTTGTGGTGGGGTCTTTTACGGAGAACGCGGTTCCGTGAGTCGAGAACTCCAGTCCTGGTAAAAGAGTGAGTACGTTTTTCCACGGGCTGCCATCCCTTCGCTTCAGAGGCCCCTCGGCGGGAAACCTTAGCTGCTAGCTTCGGGCAGCCTCGAAACTCGCTGCGTTCAAACAGTCGATGCTGCTTTTTCCTCAGCTTCGCAGAGGCTTCCAACGCCTCAGGACCAAACTTTCGCTCAGGCATGCCCGCCCCTTTGCATCAGCGGTGGGCTGAGGGGGCTTGCTGAGCGGAACATGGACGGAGCAGCGGGCAACCCACCGAGGTCGGCGCCGCATGAAAGCCGGAGTCCGCCCACGGCTAATCTGAGATCCGGAAGGTTCGTGCGAGCGCAGGCCCGGTGGGTCGCTGCGGGAGTCCCGTGGAGCGAAGCAAGCCGCCGAAGCCCAAGCAGTGTCATAATGAGAGAAGAATATGGGGCTTGCTACCCGAGGAGGGCAATGAGTACCTCATGCCTAGCGACTCACGATGCAATTTTTAACTTAGTTTCTTGAGCGCGGCCTCAATGCGGTCACAGCCTCTTTCGATATCTTCAAAAGAAGTGGCGTAACTAAACCGGACATGGTCTACGGCACCAAAATCCTCTCCAGGGACAGCCACCACTTGAGCCTCTTCAAGCAGGAAGTCGGTCAGGTCAGATGCAGATGCTATCTTGGCCTTCTTTCCCTTCTTCCCAAATAGGGAACCGATGCAGGGAAAGACGTAAAAGGCCCCTTCAGGATTGAGACACTCCACCCCTTCCATGGCATTGAGACCCTCAACAATCCTGTCTCTCCTCCTCTGGAATTCACGAACCATCTCTCCCACCTCATCCTGAGGCCCCTTCAGTGCCTCTACGGAGGCGGCCTGGGCAAAGGAAGTAGGATTGGACGTGCTCTGGCTCTGGATCTTGGCTGCAGTTGAGATCAGAGGGGCTGGCCCCAATGCATAGCCGATCCTCCACCCGGTCATGGCGTAGGTCTTGGACAGGGAATTGATGATCACGGTGCGCTCGCGCAACTTGCCGTTGATGCCAACGATGTTTTGGCAACGAAAACCATCGTAAACGATCTTTTCATAGACATCATCAGATATGATGAAACACTCGTGTGGTTCCAAGACCTGAGCCAGGGCCTCCAGTTCCTCCCTGGAATAGGCAGCCCCCGTGGGGTTATTCGGGCTGTTGAGGATAAAGACACGAACGCGTGGCCCCAATGCCGCTTGCAATTCTTTGGGAGTTATGCGGTAGCCGTTCTCTTTTTTTGTTTCGACAATTCGCGGGACCGCACCAGCCAACATGGCCATATCCCGGTAACTGACCCAATAGGGAGCCGGGATGAGAACTTCATCACCTTCGTTGAGGATCGCTTGGAAGACATTGTAGAGGGAATGTTTGCCTCCACAACTGACTAAAATTTCGTCCATGTCGTACTGTAGCCCTTCATCCCGCTGGTATTTCTCTGCAATGATCTCCCGCAAGGGCTGGATACCTCTCACCTCAGTGTACTTGGTCATCCCCTTCTTCAGGGCCTGAACGGCGGCCTCCTTGATCCGGTCAGGGGTATCAAAATCTGGTTCACCAGCGGCAAAGTTAATCACACCAATACCTTGAGTCCGCATGGCAGCTGCCTTAGCCGCCAGGGCCAGAGTAATGGACGGTTTGATACCCTTGGTCCTCTCACTAAGCTTCATCATCAACGGACAACCTTTCGCTTGAGCCTTCTGAGCACACCTTTGGGGACAAAGCCAGATACATCTCCGCCGAGACTAGCCACCTCCTTCACGAGACGTGAGCTGATATAAAAATAGGATTCTCCAGTCATCATGAAAAAGGTCTCGAGATCTCGCTTGAGCCCGCGGTTCATCATCGCCATCTGAAATTCATTTTCAAAGTCTGATACTGCCCGTAAACCTCGGATAATGACCTTGGCGCCAACTTTCTCAGCATAGTTCACCAGGAGATCATCGAAGCTGTCTACTGTGACGCGATTCCCGGCCCCTTTAAAGACTTCCTGGATCATCTCCAGCCGCTCTTTCACGCTGAACAGAGAATTGTCTTTGTTCGGATTCGTGGCGATGGCAATGATCACGCGGTCGAAGATTGGAAGGGCACGCTCCACAAGATCAATGTGACCGTTGGTAATTGGATCAAAAGAGCCAGGATAAACCGCTATGCTAGTTCGCGCCATGTTTTCCTCTTACTCTCTTGAGTTCTTGGGGACCATAACCAAAAAAAGAGAGGCAGGTTCCTCCATACCGACGTTGATCTTGAAGGACCATCGATCCATAACTCTCTTTCACCTCTTCTCTTGTACTATGCTCCACCACCAAGATCCCATCTTCCTCCAGGAGTTCCTCCTGTGCGAGGGACCTCAGGACACGCTCCACCCAGCCTTTGTCGTAAGGGGGATCCGCAAGGATAAGGTCAAATTTGTCTCCTCTCCCCGCCAACACATGAATGGCCCTGAGTACCGGAATTACCAAAATTCTAGCGCTTCGGGAGAATCCCAGGGCCTCGATATTTTTGCGGATCATCTTGGCCGCCTCCCGTGACACATCCACAAGACAGGCTTGCTCTGCACCTCGGCTCAGGGCCTCAAAGGTGAGGTTCCCCGTGCCCGCAAAGAGATCCAGGACCTTCCATGCTGAGAGATCATGGGGAAGAATATTGAAGAGGGCCTCCTTCACCCGATCGGCCGTGGGCCGGAGGGACTGACCTTTGAAGGACTTTACGCGACGCCCTTTTGCTGTTCCTCCGATAACTCGCATTTCCTATTCACCCCGTGGAGTAACCTCTCGGTCGAGACCACTTAGCTCAGTCGTGGATAATACTCCACGGGGTCGCCCCGTGGAATAGCTCATCTACCGAGACTGAACTAGTCGAACCATGATGTTATTCCATGGGGTCAATTGGCAACCTGCAGGACAATCTTACCAAACTGTTTCCCCTCTTCGAGACGTTGCTGTGCTGCGGCTGCCCCCTTCAGAGGAAAGACCTGATCGATGATCGGTCTGATCCCCGAGGCACTGCAAAAGCTGAGGAGTTGTTGAAATTCTTGCCGGCTACCGAGGGTTGAACCAAAGATACTGAGATGATTCCAAAAGATTCGTCGAATATTGGTTTGGGGAAAGGCCCCTGCCGTGGCGCCACAGGTCACTAGGCGTCCCCCCTTGGCCAAGGCAGCGAGGCTCTTTGCCCAACTCTCCCCTCCCACGCAATCCACCACCACATCGACACCCCGTTTTTTCGTCAAGACCCTCACCTCTTTGACGAAATCAGACTTGGTATAATTGATCCCGTGATCCGCCCCATGATGTTTTGCCATCTCCAACTTCGCATCGCTGCTGGAGGTCACAATGACATGGGCCTTCATCTCCTTGGCGAGTTGAAGTGCAGCTGAGGCCACTCCCCCACCGATACCCAGGATCAGGACATGTTCACCTGGCTTGAGCTCGGCATTGGTCACCAGCATTCTCCATACGGTGATAAAGACCAGAGGAAAAGCGGCGGCCTCCTCAAACGAATAATCTGTTGGAATGGGAAAACAGTTTTCCGCCGGGACTTTGATGTACTCCGCGTAGGTGCCCTTAATCCTTTCCCCAATGACCCGTAAGTGGACACACATGTAATCTCTATCCGTCTGGCAAAACTCACAGCGACCACATCCGCTTGGTGGGTAAAGACAGACGGCGTCGCCTTTTTTGACATTGGTCACCCTGTCTCCCACATCAACAACCACACCGGCACCATCCGCTCCCAATATATGGGGAAGAGAAACCTCCATGCCAGTCACTCCCTCGCGGTTAAGGATGTCGATACGGTTGAGCGCTGCAGCCCTGAGCTGGACCACCACCTCGCGAGAGGAGTTCAACTTCGGATCATCCGTCTCCTCGTAACGAAGCTTGTCCGACCGTCCGTGTTCATGGATACAGACAGCTTTCAAAAAATTCTCCTCTTAACCCTGGGGAGTACTATCCACAACTGAGATAAATGGTGTCGACCGAGAAGTTACTCCACCCTGTGGAGTATTAGCCACACCTGAAATTAATAGTCTCGACCGAGACGTTACTCCACAGGTCTCTGGTTAGCAAGATGAAGTTTGGGTGTCAATTGAGACTCAGGACAGACGCCGTCCCTTTAATAAGTTCAAGATTTTGTCTTGTACCTTATCAAATCCGCCATTGGACATGACCAAGATAATGTCACCCGACTGGGATTGCTCAACCACGTGGTTGGCGATCTCGTCCGCCTTCTCGATAGTGACGGCCCGACCGTCTCCACAGAGCCGACCGATTTCGCTCACTACGGCCTCAGGTGAAAGACGCTCCTTCTCAGGGATCTTTTCCGGCTGATAGAGTCCGGCTACAACAACCCGATCGGCCTCAGCCAAGGCCTCAGCAAACTCGCTCTCAAAAATTCGCCTCCTGCTGGTCTGACTCCTGGGTTCAAAGATGGCCCAGAGCCTGCGACCGGGGTAGCTCATTCTGACCCCTGCAATGGTCTCCCTCACCGCCGTGGGGTGATGAGCAAAGTCATCGATTAGGGTGACACCTCCCACCTCGCCTTTGAACTCCTGTCGTCTCCTGACCCCGGCAAAAGTGGTCATGGCCTTTCGAATGATGTTTGGCTTTAACCCCAGCTCCCTCGCCATGGCATAGACACCCAGGGCGTTATCTACGTTGTGTCTCCCAAACAGGGAAATGGCAACGGTTCCATCGGAAGCATCCTTATAGATGGGCTCAAAGCGGACCCGCCCCCGCTCCACGCGGACATCCTTCGCCACCCATCCTGTTGGTTCACCTTCTCCATAATAGATGACCGGACAGGGTGCCCCCCGCACTACCTCTTTTGCCGCCTCATATCGATTGGATACCAGCAGAGTCCCAGAAGAAGGAATAATTTCTACCAGTCGTCGAAAGGCACCCTTCATGTGTTCGAGGTCCGTGTAGATATCCGCATGATCGAATTCTAGGCTGGTGAGGATAACCTTTTCCGGTTTGTAATGAAGGAACTTGGGCCCCTTGTCAAAAAAGGCACTGTCATATTCATCTCCTTCAACGACAGCCCAGGGCCCGCCTCCAACTTGAAATCCGGAATCAAAGTTGACTGGAAGACCACCAACGAAAAAACTTGGATCCAATTTCGCCTGACTCAAAACCCAAGCCAGCAGCGAGGTGGTGCTGGTCTTTCCATGGGTACCCGCAACCACGATGGCCTTCTTCGAACCGATGAGGAACATCCTCAAGGCCTGAGGAAAAGAGATGGATGGGACCCCTTTGTCCAGCACCACCTGGACTTCGGGGTTGTCGCGTGAAACGGCATTGCCCACCACAACGAGGTCAGGACGTTGCTCCAAGTGTTCCGTCCGGTAACCCAACTGGACCGTGATCCCCAACCCTTCGAGGTAGGTAGTCATGGGAGGATAGGCCGCCGCGTCCGACCCGGTGACTCGGTATCCGAGGGATTGGAGGAGACCGGCCAGTGCAGCCATCCCCACCCCGCAAATCGCAATGAGGTGAACGTGACTGCCGGGCACTGGGAGGTTATTCATGGGAACAGGGTCTTCATAATAAGGTCGTGGATATGGGGGCGAAAATCCCGGATCTTATTATTATTCTTCGAGGGATGGATGCGGTTGGTTAATAGTATAGTGGTGCAATCCTTTTCCAGATCCCACCAAACGGAGACACCAGTAAATCCCAGATGTCCTACGGAAAGGGGTGAGAATTGGCTACCGCTGGAGGAATTGGTTCGGGCTGGCGTATCCCAACCCAAGGCATAGGTGGATCCGCTAACGGTTTCATCCCGCTGCAAAAACTCTTTGACCAAACCTGCAGGTAAAAAGGAATCCTTACCACCGTAACAACGTCTGAGCCGACTGAGATAACGATGGATGTCTCGTGCAGAAGAAAACAGCCCCGCATGACCGGCGACCCCTCCCATGGCGTAAGCATTGTCATCGTGAACCTCCCCACAGAGGATCTTTTTTCGCCACGGGCAGTTTTCCGTGGGGGCAACCTTTTTCAGATCTGGCTGAAAGCGGCGCGCATGCAATTGAGTGAGATCCACAAAGAAGGTGGATTCGAGTCCCAGCGGTTGGAAGATCCTCTCCTGGCAAAAGCGGTCGAGGGACCGTCCGCTGATCTGCTCAACAATTTCGCTGAGAACTATGAATCCAAGATCACTGTATAGAACTCGGGTGCCCGCAGGCGCAAGGGATTTTTCTCTATGCACTCGCTCGAACACGAAACTCTCTGCCGCCCTGCTAGCCACGTACTTCAATCCCCCGTCTTTCTCCCTCTTGATAATCTCCTCATAGTAGGGCTGCCACGCCGCGAGCCCAGAGCAGTGGGCCAATAAGTAACGAAAGCTCACATGGGTCTTGTTGAAGACTCCAAAGTTCGGAACAAAACGAGTCACGCGGTCCTCAAGGCGGATTTTTCCCTCTTTGACCAGGAGCATGATTGCCGTCGTGGTGGCGATGCACTTGGTCAAAGAGGCAAGGTCGAAGATGGTGTCCGTCTCCATGGGACTTTTCTCAGGGAGGAGAGAGCGAAAGCCGTAGGCCCGCTCCAGGACGACTTCCTCTCCTTTAGCCACCAAGACCACAGCCCCAGGAAAAACCCCGTCGGCAACGGCCTCCTTGAATGCATCCTCAACGGTACTAAAATCCATTAGTTTCTATAATGCGTACTAGCTAAGATTGCGCAGTGGGCGATTCCAACAATGACAGTGACCCCGCTCGACCGTCCAAGACCATCTTTACACCGAATGGGAGCAGGAAATTTTCTTCCCCATGCCCCGCACTGATACCTGACAGGACGGGATAGGTCACATCCTGAAAGAGATCCTCCACGACCTCAGTCAGTCCCCTACCCTCACCCAACTCACAATCGGTAAACTGTCCAAATACGACCCCTGCAACATCGTTCAATTTGCCTGCCATTTTCAGATGGGTGAGCATCCGTTCGATGCGATAGGTTTTCTCTCCTACATCTTCAAGAAAGAGGATCTTTCCCTTAGTCTGTATTTCATAAGGAGTTCCGAGTGTCGTCACCACCACAGACAGACATCCCCCTACCATTTCCGCCTGGACCACCTTCTTTCCAGGGCATATGGGGATACCGCTGACAAACCACGTGTCACTCGCCCCACACAGGGTCTCCCAGAAAAGATCCCTACTACGTCCCTTTAGACCCCGAGCTATATCCATAACTACCATTGGCCCGTGAAAGGATACCAGCCCACAACTCTGGATTAACCAGTTTAATAGCACGCTTACATCGCTGTACCCAACAAAGATTTTTGGCTGCGAGCGAATGGTCGCAGGGTTCAATAACGGCAATAGCTGGATGGAACCAAATCCCCCTCGAGCACAGAATATAGCTCGGACATCCTCCCTTGCGAACAGTTGTTCCAGGGCCCTGGCCCTCGGCTTCTTCTCTCCTGCTAGGTACCCTTTCCGATCCGAAATTCCCTCCGCCAGAACGACTTCGAAGCCCTCACGTTGGATCGCGCTAACCCCGTCGCTGAGCGGTCCGGAGTTCACAGCCCCCGAAGGGGCCAAAACCCCAATTTTGTCACCTCTTTTCAGAGGTATGGGCTTAACAGTTTGCATAATGCAAAATGCGGCCTGACCCCTCGAAGGACAATTGTTCCATGGTTGTTGACAAAAAAGAGCATCGCTAACGGAGCCGGGTGCTACCTGTGGATAACACGCCTACCCCAGCTGCCCCTATGCTTTCACCCAGGTTGAAATTGCTGGCGAAGGAGTAAGACCTGAACATAAAAAAGCCAATTATTACTAACACTTCTTGTCCTTAGCCCCTTGAACAAATTTGCCTCTTTGGCGTATAATTCAACATTGACTTAATTTGGGAAGACAGATAATGAAAAGAGCAGTCTTTATCTCTAGTGGCTGATTTCTGCACAGTGTCTCCTCAATATTCTCCACAGTTTGTTCACAGCCGATGAAGATCAAGCCCGAGCAAGCTGATAGATTGGCCGACCGCCTGCTAAAAAATTGCCGTGCCAAGGATCTGATTATCCTCAAAACGGATGAGGGAGCCGTGCGGAAAAGAATTGCGCAAATTATAACACAAAACTTTCGCGAGGAGGAGGCCATAGAACAAGAGGCACGTAAGATGCTGGACAGCCTCGCAGGACAGACAAAAACAATGGATCAGCATAAGATGTTGCTCCTGATCAAAAAAAAACTGGCAGAAAAGAAGGGCTTCATCCTATGAGTGGACTCTCTGACGGCCGGATTTCCCATTTAGCCCATCAGATCATGGATCGCCTGCGAAGGGAGCAGCTCGTTGATTTCTCCAATGATTCTAAACTATTAAAAGAATGCAAAGAAGTTCTCAGCGAGTTTGGTGACATCGAGGACCGCATCGACCAGCTGGTACGTAAAAAAATTCAATCCTTATCCCGTCCTATCCCTCCTGGAAGCCGAGAATGGGAGATTCTCTACCGCAAATATTTTGAACAAGAACAAAACAAGCACAGGCGCTAAACCACCAGCCCTTGCTTTCCTCACGCGCCTGTTATAGGAATATTTACTCCCTACTCCCATCCCCCCCTTGACAGGGGAAGGTTTCTGATTAAATTTAGGCCGTCTGGTCCACAGAATACTAACATCAGCACACGGAACATTTTCCTGTGTAAGATTAATAACTTACGTTGCGTAGGGAAACCATTGTATAGGCTAAATGATAAAGGAGGAGGAATATGAAGATCAAGCCGCTGCAGGATCGGGTGATAGTCAAAAGGATCGAAGAGGAAGAGAAATCAAAGGGAGGTATTATCATCCCTGATACTGCCAAAGAAAAACCGCAAGAAGGACGCGTGGTTGCAGTTGGGAAGGGCAAGTTGGATGAGAATGGCAAGATTACTCCAATGGACGTCAAAGTCAATGACCGAGTCCTATTTGGGAAATATTCTGGCACAGAGATCAATATCGACGACGAAGAGCACCTTATTATGCGCGAAGAAGATATCCTTGGAGTTATCGAAAAATAGGCTAATTTAAAATTTTCTAGGAGGCATCACAATGGCAGCTAAGATAATAAAATTTAACCAGGAAGCGCGTGACGCGATCCTCAAAGGGGTCGGGGTTCTTGCAGATGCAGTCACCGCTACCCTCGGGCCCAGGGGACGTAACGTCGTGTTGGACAAATCCTTTGGTGCACCCACGGTAACCAAGGATGGGGTGACAGTGGCCAAAGAGATTGAATTGGAAGACAAATTCGAGAACATGGGCGCCCAGATGGTCAAGGAGGTCGCTAGCAAAACCTCCGATGTGGCCGGTGACGGTACAACCACCGCAACCGTGCTGGCACGTCAGATCTTCGAACAGGGAATCAAGATGGTAGTAGCCG
>SMUX01003269.1_pt1 | contig 20665 bp, 18 predicted proteins | sample 2456431 | NCBI WGS metagenome assembly SMUX01 (sample SAMN11095930, study PRJNA526329) | marine sediment metagenome | biome: Marine sediment; feature: Surficial sediment; material: Deep marine sediment; isolation source: Hadal surficial sediment | place: Pacific Ocean | collected 2014-11 | depth... | reverse complement strand
TATTCCGATGTTTGCCAAATTAACCTTACCAGCTGTAATGCTGAAAGTAATGATGTGTGTTATTGCATCTTGTTTGTTGGTACTTTCTCGTAACTTTTGGATTGAGATTAGCTTTGCAGTTGGCGTATTCTCATCATGCGCATCAATGAATGTAATGTCATGAGATTCTTCTACGTCAAATGCTGGTGTTGCATCAGCACATAGTCTGTCGCCACAAACAATGTTTGAGGTTTGGTATCCAAAGCTTTTTGGAGACTGGGCACCAATTACTCTATCTGTAAGTGGATTTCCGCCTACTTGTGCTTCTGAGATGTTAATACCGTAGCCAATAATCACTCCAATAAAGAGTGGTACTAGGCTTAACGCTGCGAAAGTTCTTAGATTTCTATTCATTATATCAAGCAAATTACTACCTAAATAAAAACCAATCAAAAAATGAAGGTATGAATCCTGAATCTTCATATAATTACAAAAAATGACTTTCATACGATATTTTTGTAATTTTAGGATTAGCTAATTGAAACTTAATGCTTGGTTGTATGAATCTAATATGTTATGGGCCTACAGTTCTGCAAAAAGGACTTCCGTATTGATCGAGCACCACTTGTCTTCTTTCTCCTGGACAACTAAGTGATTTGAAATCATCCAAGTCCTGTTCTAATGATTCTGGATGGATGTATCGCATAATCTCATAGTATTGTTCAGTAGTTGATTGTAGTTGTCTTCTTGTCTGCCAAAGCTTGTCAGTTTGTTCGTTCATTGCATCAATATAGTCTTGGTGATGAGGAAAATTTGTTGACATTATTACCCTTAGTTCTTGTTGTTCTTGTTCTGCTTGGGCTTTAAGATCTTTAATTCGTTGTTCCATTTCAAGAAGTTTATCATGATTACCATACGTTAAAATTTTTGCTTGGATTGAATTGGGATCATCTGCTCTGATTCTTGATACCCCTCCTACACATTCATTGGCAAGAAAAACTCTTTCTAATTGTAAAATTCTTTTGTCTTTATCAGATGTTATGATTACTGATGGGTCTCTAATTGAATCCATACCGTCCCCTGCTTCATCGATACAAATGTTAAATACGTATGTATAAACATCATCTCGATTAGGATCCTTTAAAATTTCTAGTTCTTGTACAAAAACTTCTGGAGATTGTGCACTTACAACTGAAATTCCAACAAATAATCCTACTGCAATAAGAATAGGCGTTAAAAGAAGGAGATTCTTTTTTGATTTATTCATTGAAACCTAATGCTCCCTTCACTGATTTCTATAAAAACCTTGATCTAGAAGTGTCACATGGTTATTGACTTGGATATGTTTGTGACCAAATAAATTAATTAAATAAAAAGAGAAAGTTGGAAATTTAGTTTTCCATTAAACTTAACAGTGATTTCTGTAGCTGCCATGTAATATTTCTCATGGAATCAGTAATTGTTTGTTCTTGGGCAACCATATTTCTCATAGCTAGTGCATTCTCTCTTGATGTAGGGTTCTTGAGTGTTCCAACCTCTCTTTCCCATTGTCCTAAATCTTCAAGGCTTGCTTCTAGTGCAAGTACTGTTTCACTTTTTTGCATCATTGTTTCAAGCTGTTGTAGAATTCGTTCTACATCTGGTCTTTCATCAGAGGTAATTTTATTGTCTCCAATGTATTGTTGTATTTCGTCATTTAGATTCAGAATTTCTCTTTGAAGTGATTCATTCCAAGTAATTAGTGCAGCAGCTTTTGCATGTGGAGGTAAAACATCAAGGCTTGCCCAACCTGTTTGTGCAAAACGCGCAGGATCAGGGGGTTTAATTTTCTCACCTGTTGGCACTCCACCAGGTTCTAATTTGCTTTTTGCTTGTGCTTCTTGTGCCCTAAGTCTTTTTTCTAAATCTAAGATTCTATTATCAAGGGCTTGATCATCGAATGGAAAAAAGTTCGGGTCAGAATCAGTAGGAATGGTTTGTTGTCTACATTCACCAGTATATGCTAAATCAGTGCCAGATGATCTTAACATACACATGTTGCCGTAAGTTTTTTCGTCAGCTCCACAAACTGGTGCATATTCTAAAGTGCAAGCAGTTGGTACTCTACTTTGTTTTTCAATAGAGTCTTTTCTGTCATCTACTTCAGAACAAAGTCTGTCTCCACATACTATATCATTGTTTGCTGAGCCATAGGATTTTACTCCAACACGACCTGGAGCATTTTCGCCTGCACTTTTTGTAGCTTCTGCATCAGAAGGGTAATTTTCAGTAATTGCAAAAGTTAAGAGAGGTAGTAAAGCAAGCAATCCCACAAAAGTTATTATTTTTTTCATTATTGGTTTTAATTTAATCTGAGTAATAACAATGTTTCAAAAATGCCTCATTAGGCCTACTATGTAATTTTTTACTAACCCTCTATGAAACTTAGTCGTTAGAGATTTATTCAAGGTTTATTTCCACACGGTGAATAGTATTGAGTTCTGAAAAGCCCTCAACGGGCCTTGTTAGAAGTTTATCATTAACTGATTCAATCATGGTTGGAATAGCCGCAATGATAGGCGGCGCCATTTTTGTCTTAGTAGGTCCTGGAATGGAGGCAGCTGGTCCAGCTTTGATGGTTGCGTTTTTGTTAAATGGAATAATTACTGTGTTTACTGCATTAACATACGCAGAACTAGGCTCTGCTCTTCCAGCTACTGGTGGTGGATACATGTGGGTACGAGAAGGACTTCCAAGACCAAATTCGTATATTAGTGGTTGGATGGCATGGTTTGCACATTCTATTGCTGGAAGTCTTTACGCAGTTGCATTTGGATCATTTTTTGGTCATCTGTTAAAAACTGCAGGAGTGTTAGGTGACATTGGTACATTTCCAATTGATAAAATTTTTGCAGCACTTGCAGTACTAATTTTTACTTTTGTTAACATTCGAGGAGCTTCAGATACAGGAAAAGTTGGAAATGTAATTACATTTACTCAAATTGCGATAATAGCTCTACTAATTGGAGCTGCCTTGTTTGCAATGGCATTTAATAATCCAAATTGGCCTGACAACTTTGCAGATTTCTTTCCATCTGGAACAATTGGACTAGTACTTGCAATGGGACTAACTTTCATTGCATTTGAAGGATATGAGATTATTGCACAAGGAGGAGATGAAATAAAAAATCCTAGAAGAAACATTCCTAGGGCAATTCTAATTTCTTTGGGTATTGTAGTTAGTATTTACATTGTATTTGCTTTTGTCTTTATTGGAGGTTTAAACCCAAGTGATATTGGCCAGCCTGCATGGGAATTCATTGGAAGCCATGGAGATCTTGGTATCATAGAGGCTGCCAAATACTTTTTGCCTTTTGGTGGACTAGTTGTACTTGTAGGAGGTATTGTTTCTACACTTTCTGCACTTAACGCTACAACCTTTGCAGCTAGTCGAGTTTCTTTTGCAATGGGAAAACAGTATAACCTTCCATCATTCTTTAGCCGAATTCATACAAAGTACAAAACACCATTTGTTTCAACGATAATTTCTGGTTTTATTATGTTAATAATGGCGTTATCACTTGATCTTACAGAAATTGCAATAGCTGCAAGTGTAATGTTTCTTTTTTTGTTTACTCAAGTAAACATGGCATCAATTACAATCAGACGACTATACGGCAAGAAACTAAAGTATGGATTTAAAACTCCATTCTTTCCAATTTTTCCAATCATTGGAATGATTGTTGCTGCAGGTTTGGCAATTTATCTATTATTTACCCATCCTCAAAGTTGGGCTATTGCAATTGCTTGGATTGCTTTAGGATTTTTCTTTTACAAATTCTACATTTCAAAAAAAGAAATAGAACACTATGCCCCAACTGTATTTAATCAAGGTCCAAAAGAGAGAAAAGAATTTCGAATTTTAGTTCTTTATAACAAAAAAACTGCAACTCGTCTTCTAAAAATTGCAGATGCTTTATCTCATGAAAAAGAAGGAGAAATTTCTTTTTTGAATATAATCAAAGTTCCAATTCAAGTTCCATTATCTTTAGCACAAGAATTCGGAGAACCTGGCATGAAATCATTTGATGATTTTAAAAAATCAATAGAACATTCAATCCGTCATAGATATCTTGTACGGCTTTCTCACGATATAACAGAAGCCATTTTAGCTACAGTTGAAGAACAAGGAATAAACACAATGATTGTTGATTTTTCATTTTTGCGCAATAATAGAAAATTACTATCATTGTCAACTTGTGACATTATTGGAGTAAAACTTCGAGGTGATCTTGAAAAAGATCTTTTAAACATAGTAGTTTCTTATGATAAAGGCCGTCATTCTAACTTAGGATTAGAAATAGCTAATGCATTATCCAAATATTACAAAAGCAATATTCGAATTATTCGAGGGGTAGTTGAACCTCCTGAAGTAGAACTTGAAATCTTAAACAAAATTAACGAGATGATGTTTGATTTAGAGTTGAAAAAAATTCCATTTGAGAAAGTTTACCCAAGTTCAAGTGATATTGTTTCTGGGCTTTTGAAAAACTTTGCAAAGAAAAAATCAGAAATTGTAATTGCAGGTGCAGGTAACCAAGCGGATCAGGCTTTTAGCCCAAAAACCTTAGAAATTGTAGATAAATCTAAGAAAACAGTTTTTGTTATACGGAATCATCGCTTTTCTGATTTTCGAGTAAGAACTTTCTGGGGAATTATTTCTTCATATCTAAGAGAAAATCGCTATCTATACAGATTATACATTGAAGCATTACACCTTGCTCATCTGCTAAAAGCTAAACGTGAAAGAGGTCGTTATGATGAAGAATACTTTGAATCAAAGATTTCTTAACCCCTTTAAGAAAAAATTAGCAATATTCAAATTTGATTATCACACAATCAATGTAAGGTGCGAGCTGGAGCACGACACGCTGCTACGGCAGAGGAAACTCCTCCCTCCTTGTAGGAAGTATGATTCGTAGATGATTAGTCAGAGATGGCTGGCAACAGTAGAGAAATGAATCCAACCTGGTGTACTATGATGGCAAAACCTGAGGTTCCCAGAGAAGGAATGAAAAATCTGACCCATACGGAGCAAGGCCAAACAGAACTATAAGATCCTACACTTTGTTCAGGTAGGCCGCAAAGCGAAATATCGTGAAAACAGAAGGAGGGTTACTCCCAGCACGCACTAAGATTATTTTGTACCTTTAGGTAGGGCACCTTTTTTACTAGTCTCACTAGTAGATTCAGATTTCTTTTCTTCTGCGTACACACTTTTTGTTTGTGCATAATCTGCCTGGCTAATTAGCTGTGCTTCTCCTCTAACAGTTTGATAGCCACCAGCAGCAGCACTAGTTGCAACTCCTCGAAGCTGAGAAGGATCAATTCCTGTCTGTCCCATTCCTTCTTCTTTCTTTAATTTTCGATTACTAAAAATCAAAATCCCAATTGCACCAGCAGCTGCCATTCCAGCCATTCCATAAATTATCGTTGTAGGGAATCCCCCACTTGCAGTAGTTGAATATCCTTCTGGTGGTGTGGGGCTCACTCCAAATGATTCAGCTCCAAAAGATGATTCAATTACGCCAAATCCAATTAGACTAATTCCTGCTGAATCTGCTGACTGGGTTGATCTTACTAAGTATTCTTTATCAACTATAATAGAAATTTCTTCAACTTTTTCTACTTGTATTCCTTCGCGAAAACTACTTTCTCCCATGGTAAAAGATGAAACTACAAAGCCTGAAATTTCTTCAGATAATCCAAAGGTACCTGCATCTACACTTATTCCAGTTGGATCAAACAAAAAGTGCCAATTACTTAGTGGCTGATTTTTTATTCCTTCTGCATCAATTAAATTTTTAGAAAGAAATGATTCTGCTTCTGTTCCTTGAAGAATAGAATAAGCTTCTGGTTGTTTAGTCTTGATTGCAGAAATTGGCTGATTAATTTCAACACCATCAATAATTATTGGCCCCGTAACCGTTAGTCCTCTCCATGCAGCATCAATTAATGCAGGAGTTGTATCCGTTCCTTGTCTGATGGTAAAAAATGACAATGTAGGCTCCAGAATTATTTTATAATCAATAGATGCGTGGTCCCCTCTACCAATAAACTCTACACTATACTCCACTTTTAGATCAGTGACGCGAGCAACACTACCATCAGCTTGAATTTTATCATTTAATTTTTTTATAATTTCTTTGACATCTGGGTTTGATGAATCTTCAAAAAGTGAAATCTTCCACTGTTTGGCTCTTAAATCATCAGCAAGTTCTCCTCCTTCAGGATATCCAATTCTAATATTTCTTAGATATTTTATTTCAAAGTCAGCAGTATCATCATCGGGATTTATTCTAGCTTCTAGTTGTGCAGCCCACGCCACGGTGCTACTGCTAATTAACAAGCCTGAAAAGATTAATGCAAAAAGAAGCCCTTTTAGCACGAAACCTGATCGCGGTTGTGACAGTAATAAATCTACCTTAATTTATCATAAATTGAAAAAGTAATATTGAACATTACTTTCTATGACAATTAGTTTTAGGAGCTGAAAAAAAATGATAACTATTATTTCCGGGGGATCTGGTTCTGTCAAACTTGTAAGGGGAATGGCATCCTTGACACCAAATCTCAATGTAATTAGCAATGTAGGTGACAACTACTGGTTATATGGATTGTATGTATGTCCTGATATTGATACCATCATTTATGGTCTGGCAGATTTGTTAGACTATGAAAAAGGATGGGGAATACAAAAAGACACATTTGGATTCTTAAGACAAATGGAAATTTTTGGAGAAGAAACTTGGTTTCGAATCGGAGATAGAGACGCAGCTACTCATCTTATAAGAACAAACATGCTAAAAAATGGAAAAAATCTCAGTGAAATAACAAAATGGATGTGCGAAAAATTTGCCGTAGAGGCAAAAGTAATTCCTGTCACTGATAATACTATAGAAACCAGAATTACTACAAAAAAAGGTGATCTACATCTTCAAGAATATTGGGTAAAATATAGGGGGAAAGATGATGTAGAAGGTATACAATATATTGGTGCAGACAAAGCAAGACCAAATCCAGAGGCTGTAAATGCAATACATGACGCAGAACTAGTAATTATTGCTCCAGGTAATCCACTTACAAGTATTGGACCAATGTTATCAATTAAAGGAATACGTAAAGAACTATCAAAGATGAAAAAGAAAGTTGTTGCAGTTAGTCCGATAGTTGGAAATCAAGCATTTAGTGGACCTGCTGCCAAGTATATGGAGGCTGCTGGTATTGAGGTATCCGCATATGGCGTTGCAAAAATGTATTCTGATGTATGTTCGCATTTTGTTATTGATACCAAAGATAAAGGTCTTACAAAAAAGATTGAAGAGTTAAATATGAATGTGTATGACGCAAAAATAAAAATGGTTAACAAAAATGCAGAACAAGCATTAGCATCTTTTCTTCAAAAACAAGTACACGTAAAATTTTGAAAATAGCAGCAATAGTTCCTGTAAAGACATTTTTAAAAGCAAAAACCCGTCTCAATTTATCTCCACAAAATAAAACAGAACTTTGCAAATTAATGTTAGATGAAGTTCTTAATGCAATTTCTGATTCTATGCTCATTGAAAGAATTATTGTAGTAACACAAGATGAAGCTGCATTGAAAATTTCTAAAAAATTTAATGCTTTAACAATTTATGATAATGATGAATCTGGTGTCAATAATGCAGTTTCTCTAGCTGATTCCTATCTTCAAAAAGAAGGTTTTGATGCATCAGTAGTTTTTCCGCAGGATATACCGTTTATACTATCAAATGACATTGACATTTTGTTAAAATTACAAAATTCTTCAAAGTATGTAGGAGTCGTTCCTTCTAGAAAATTTGATGGTACAAATGCATTAGTTCGAAAGCCAGTACAAATTATGGAAACTCATTATGATGAAGATAGCTACAAAATTCATCTGAATCTAGGAAAATCATTAACTCAAAATTCCTCTCTGATTCTAATTAGAAGAATAATGTTGGATATTGACTATCCAGACGATTTGGCAATTTTGAACACATATGATGAAAAACCCCAATTTTGTGAAAAAATTCGTAACCTTTGTGACTATCCTTCTTTGTAAATTCATCGATAACTTAATAAGCAATGATTAAGAAATATATAAATACTAGAAAAAATCGATTTGGCGAGTTGTGTTAAAAAATGGTAAAAGTTACGGCTAAAGAAAAATGTCCTAGATGTGGCAAGGGTAAACTAGTCACAGATACTAATACTGGAGAAAATTTTTGTACTAAATGCGGCTTGGTAGTGACTGATCAGTCTGTTGATTCAGGACCTGAATGGAGATCATTTTCAAAAGAAGAACATGAAGGAAGAAGCCGTACTGGTGTTCCGACATCTTTAGCCATGCATGATATGGGGCTTGCCACAATTATTGGTCCCCAAGATAGAGATGCTACTGGAAAACCTCTGTCTGCTTCAATGAAGAGTATAATTGAACGCCTAAGAACTTGGGATAGTAGAAGCCAAGTTCATGAGCCAGTTGACAGAAATTTTCGGCAGGCATTTAGTGAGCTTGATAGACTCAAAGATAAATTAGCTGTCGGGGACGCAGTGATTGAAAAAGCAGCTTACATTTACAGAAAAGCCTTAGAAAAAGGTCTAGTAAGGGGACGTTCAATTTCAGCATTAATTGCTTCTGCTTTATATGCCGCATGTCGTGATACTGAAACTCCAAGAACATTAAAGGATATTTCAAATTCAAGTAACATAAAGCGTAAAGATATTGCTCGTTGTTATAGATTGTTGCTCAGAGAACTTAACCTAAAAATGCCCGTAGTCAATCCAATAAAATGTGTTGCAAGAATTGCAAGCAAGGCAAGTTTATCTGAGAAAACTAAACGAGATGCATCAAAAATTCTTAAAACTGCTGAAGAAATGAAAATTTCTGCAGGAAAGGATCCTATGGGTCTTGCAGCAGCAGCACTTTATGTTGCATGTGTTACCAACGGTGAAAGTAAGACTCAAAGAGATGTAGCAGAAGCTGCTGGAGTAACAGAAGTTACAATAAGAAACAGATACAAAGGACTTAAAATTGCATTAAATCTCTAACTTTTTTTCTTTTTTCAAATTTACATAATTTATAATCATCATAGTAATTGTTATTGCTCCTGTTATTATAAATAAAATTTCCATAGTATGTATTAATGAATTTGAAAATGCATTTTGAATAGAAAATTCGTTAATGTCTGCAATTAAATAAACATATGAAAAAATAAAGTAATTTGTTGCCCAATGAACTAATATAGCAGAAATTAATCCATGTCTAAAATATACCCAACCAATAATAATGCCACTCGCAGTTGCCTGCGCAAATTTTCCTAAACTCCACGGCTCTCCTGAAATTATATGTGCTGCCCCAAAAAAAATTCCAATAACAATAATTAAAATAATTACTCGTTTCAATTGATACTCGTCAATGAATTCTGCTGGATGCCATAATGACTTGAAAAACAATCGAATAGAAGATTTTTGTGTATACATAGCATAAAGGGGAATACCTATTAACAAAACTCTAAAACCAATTTCCTCAGTAATAGGTGCAAGTGTCACGTTAAAGAATTGTATTAAAGCATTTGATGATTCTGGTGCTTCAGTTTTTATTCCAAAACTATCTTGAACAAAAATAATTATCGATGAAACAACAATTAAAATACAAAACCATTTGATTACTGCTACAAGATAGTTAGATTTTGGTTCTCTTTTACCTTCCATCATAATGGGCATGATGGATCTTAAAAAATTTGTTTTAGGTCCGAGCATTGTTATAGTAAAAAATACTACATAAACACTCCAAATTACAATAAATGCATCACCCAATTCCAAATCTACTGGAATCTTAAATGGATTTTCTGCAGGAAAAAAATCTATTTCGTTTAAAGGGTAATCAAAATTTATATCATTTTCAATTGTGGAATTAAAAATTATATAAGCTCCAACTGGAAAGGATAGAATCATCAAACCAAAAATTACTGAAATAAATGCTGCAAAGGGAATCCCCAATCCTTGTAATAACTTATTTGGTTCTGACACGACTTTTTTTAATGAAGTTCTATGGAAGATTCTGCAAATCCCATCTTCACTAATGTGTCTTTGATGGTTTCACGATGATCACCTTGCAGAAAAACATATCCTTCTTTTGCAGTTCCTCCACAGGCATATTTTGCTTTTAATTCCCGTGCCACATTCTCTAAGTTGTTTATTTTTGGATCAAGACCTTCTATCATAGTACCTTTTTTCCTGAAACGTCGTGTTTCTAATCTAATAACAATATGAGTACTATCTTTGTCAAGATCACTACAGGCGCATAAATCTTCAGGAAGGCCACATGTGTTACAAATTACCGCCATTAATCGATGAATAATTCCTTTCACATACTATTAAGGCTTCGCTGATTCATAGTATATCTTAGGCAAAATTATGAGATTAGGTTTTTTACAAGGTTATACAGATAATCATAGTGTCAAAGGAACTTAGCAAAAGAGCCATTGATATGCTCCTAAATGGTGCAACATTAGTTGAAGCACCATGTCCATATTGTAGAGGTGTAAGAGTAATGAAAAATGGCCATGCTTTATGCATTAATTGTGGAAAAGAACCTGAAATTAATCAATCTGGCCAAGATTCTTTTGAAGAAAATAATAACAAACCGAAGGTGGTTGCCCCAATAACTATTTTGGAGAAAAAGCTTGAGACCTTATCAAAGGACCTAGAAGTTGAAAAAGACCTTGAGAAACAAAAAGAGATCTTAAAATCAATTAACTTGCTAGTTGAAATCATAGGCAAATTAAAAAAATAACAAAAAAGTTTTTATGTACAGATCTTCACTTGAAATTCAATTATGAGTAGCAAAAAGAAAAGTACAAGTGCCCCACTTCCTGCATCAAGCGCAGGACTTTTGCGATTCTTTGAAGATGAAACAAAAGGTTACAAAGTAGATCCTAGAATTGTTGTTACAATTCCCTCAGCTCTTATTGTAGTCTCTTGGCTCATGGATATTTTATTGGTACAGTGACAGACTAATGTCAGAATACCATGATGATGTTTCTAAAATTCATAAACGATATTCTCTAACATTAATTAATCCATCATCATTTTATTTATCACTAATTCTTTCAATAATTTTTGCTGCATTGATTGTTGTACTCACACATTTTTTTTATCTTGGTAATGATGACATTTTACTTCCATTATTGTCAGTTGTTGGAGTGTTGTTAGTAACCCAATACATTGATTCGCGTTTTACAAAAAATAAAGAATATTCAAAATCATTACATTTGTCTTTGTTTGGAAACGCTCTTTGGTTATTAACAATAGTTGGTGGCTATCTTTCGTTTCTAATTTTAAACAGAGCTGACCTTCCTCTAATATATATAACAGAAGGAATGTTTTTGTTCACTAGCTTTAGAATTGCACTTTTTACAACCGTTCTTGGTGCAAGTTTGAAAAAAGCTTGGCTAGTATGTTTTATTCAACCAATCGTAATGTATCTAGTTTTAATTCCTTCAGATTTATGGATGCAAAGTATTTTTGATGTACAAGCGCTGGTAATTGGATGCACGTTTTTGGTTGTTGCAAGTGTCTGGTCTTTTTTAACTGACAGAGCTGGAAGGCCTGGGATTAAGAGTACTCATCAATTAATACAAGCATATCTTGCATCGATATCAGAAGATGAACCATCAGAAGTTGAATCGCTACTTTCACAACGTTCTAAGCAATCTAAGATTTCAACATCTCAAATAAGAATTCGTTCACAAAATCACAAATCAGACTTTAGAATTGTTATACCTGGTATTCATCCCGGCCCATTTCATCCTGTTGGAGGTAGTAATATCACGTATCTGATATACAAAAACATGAATTCTTCTGCAATGGTAATGCATAGTATTTCTAACCATTCTCTTAATTTGCCTTCAAAAAATGATGTGGAAACATTCCTTCATGATTTATCCAAAAGTTCAATATCTTCTGAAGGTGGAAATTGTACCGAACCAGTAACTGTTCAGATTAACAAAGCAAGGGTTGTTGGTTTACTTTTTGACAAGACTGCACTTTTGTTTCTTTCATTATCTCCTTACGGAATGGAGGATCTTCCATTACAGATAAGAAATGATATTGAACAATATTCAAAAAATCGTAAATTTGAACGAGTATTACTTGTGGATAGTCATAATGCAATGGGCGATGAAATTTCTACAAATGATTCCGAAGATTTACTCACTTCAGCTAAATCTTGTCTAGATAATCTAATCTCAAAAGAAAAGTATCCCTTACAATTTGGTTACGCAAATTCAATAGATATGAATCTCAATGTGCCAGATCTTGGAATGGGAGGAATTGGAGTTCTTTGTATAAAATTAAACAATAAAAAATATTTTCTTGGATGGGCAGATGCTAATAACATGGAAAATGGTGTAAGAGAATATGTAGTAAAACAACTTTCAGAAAATGGTGTTGACCTTATTGAAATTTGTACATCTGATACACATTATTCAAGAACAGAGGTTCGAACAAGAATGGGATATTTTCAATTTGGTAAAGTTTCTAAATCAAAGGAAATCGCTAACTGGTTCCTGAATATTGCAAAAAAGTCTGAAAAAAATATTGAACAAGGTTCGTTTGAAATTTTAGAAAACGAATCCGAAGTTAAAATTATGGGACCCACAATATTTCGAGATTATTCCCAAGCCGTAGAAAAAACTTTGAGAATATCTAAACAATTTATTATTGGTTGTGCGGCTTTTTTCATATTAACTATGTTTCTTTAACACCAATTATTATTAGCAATAACCTGTTTCGTAGTCTTAGATAGGATTACGCAATTATTCTTGGGGAATCCTGTATAGATTACCCAATCCGAGTTCTGTCGGTATTTGACCATATAGTTTACAAAATATTTTTACTTCTGTACGCCATTCAGGAACCGACAATACATTACTTAATAATATTTTTAACCTAACCACCACCAAAAAATTTGAAGAACTGACGACGTTGTACTAGCGCTATCAAAATTAAAATTCCCAATCCTAGAATTAGACTAATTTCTGGCTCAAATAACTCTTCAGAAGTTTCCCAAATTCCTCTCCAAAAAAGTACAATTCCTATACCTGTAATTAATAATGTTATAGTTTTTTTGATGTCTATAGAAAATGACACATTCAAATTAATCACGGGCTATTTTTTTGATATTTATTTGTAGTTGTAAGAAAAAATTCAAATATCTATTTAGTCTTCATAAAATGAGTTTGAGGCTAATCCTCTTGATGATAGGGTAATCATAGTAAGATTATCTTTCGTAATCTCAGTATGGATTACGAAGAAAATTTGTTTGTTTTTCTACTATTTTGTGGTATTAACTTGGAATGATTTGTTCAAAACTGGAAAGAAAGCAGTCCGAAACTTTTTGTTACGAGTAAATAACTTGGAAAAAGCTAATTTCCTTACGCACGAGTTAGCTTGGAAATTCATTCCAAGCTAATCCTTACGAGTAAGTATTCCAAAAATTAACTAACTAGGTTAGTTTTTTCTCAAAGTAATTTAGCGAAATTGAAATCTAAGTAAATGGTTTAATTCGACATTTAATTTTAGTCACAAGTAGAAAATCGAGCATTTTTACATGCATAAAGTCTATTTCATAGTGATAAAACAAACAGTTCTATAAATATCGGGAAAACTAGAGGAATAAGATATGAAGTACATGTGCAAGACCTGCAAAAGAAAATGTGATGATATTCCAAATCATATGATGACAGTACATAAATTTTCAAAAACATTTGTGGACTCCGAACTCAAAAAAAATCCAGATTGTTATAAAAATGCCTTTGAAAAATTACAATGATGTGTTATGTCTTGTCAAGATTTTTTGAATGAAATTATACTTAAAATTGCGTTATAGTCATGTGTTACCTAGATGCTATTAGACTTGATGTTATTTTAATACCCTCAATCATTCTAATCTTCCCCGTTATTATCTCCCTTACAGCATCCGATGTGGGTCCTATTACCTTAACCACAACATCATAAGCACCCCACACTTGGTTAACCTCTTTTATTTCATCAATCATTAGGAGCTTTTCGATTACGTGTTGTTCTGAACCTGTTTCACTCACTATCAGGACATAGGCCGTTTCCATGATTCCTTAGTACAGTTTTATATTATCTCAAGAGGAATATTATCCTTGACAATCAAAAACCGCCCAAAACGAAGAATACGGGAATGCATTTCTTGTGGAAATTTGTTTGTGAGATGGAATTTTCCGTGGACTGAATGTCACAAGTGTAGAAAGGCAATGTTTGCTCAAAGTCAGGTATTCAATCAGGAATAGAAGGCTATTTTATTATCACAGAGATTTTTCATGAAGGTATCTCAAGTTTGTTCCTGAATACTACTAATCTTCGCAAAGACTCAAAGTTCGCAAGGACAGCAACAATAATGAGAAATATGGGAATTAGGTTAGTCAGTGCTCCTATTGTAATTAGTAAAAGTCTCACATCGCGTCCCATTCTAAATTTGGATCTTTTCATTCCGTTGCCATTTCTAAAGATAGCGTCGTACTTGTCACCTGTGTAGCTGTTAAGGAAACATCCTATGAGAGCAAAAAACCCAATTATCCATATCAGACTGTCGTTGTTTATGCTCCAGTATCCATAAGTCAATCCCAAAATTATGGCAGCATCAACATATCTATCCAGAACCGAATCAAGCCAACCACCATATTTTGTCTGCCTTAGCTTAAAGCGTGCTACCTCTCCATCACATCCATCAATAACTGAATGAATATGAACCAAAATCCCACCCAAAATGAGATAGAAATATTCCCCAAGAAAGAACAGAGACGCCCCAGACATTCCTATAATAAAACTCAGGATAGAAATCTGGTTTGGTGTTATGCTTGTCTTTAGAAGAAGCTTTGATATCCTAATCGATAATGGTCTGTTGAGTATTTTAGAAACAGGTCCATCAGTGTCTTTGCCTAACTTCGAAAACAAAAGCCGTTCGGCATTTTTTCGATCCGTCTCGTCGTCGATATCTATCCAAAAGTTGTTTTTTAGTGGTAAATATCTCATTTTATTTTGTCCTGCTAAAACTTTAACTGCTCCAGACATACCTTCGTCTCCGTTGGCAATGCTTTCCTCTAGTGCATCAAAGATAACTGGATTGCATATGAAGATGCCTGTGTCTATACAATTATGATTTGTTAAATCCTTCCCAATGGTTTGAATCCTGTGATCCACCGTCAAAACTTTGGTAGCGTCTTCCATATTCAGGTATGATTCAGGATGTCGGTCAACACAAAGTATACACTCATCATTTCCAATCTTTATTTCCAAAAGACGGTCTAGTATTTTGTGATCATAGTTGTGGTCGGACATCAACAGAACAAAGGGTTTTTTCAAAAGATTTTTGGCTTTGAGAATCGAAATTCCATTGCCTCGACTCCATTCATCATTTTGAATGTATTCTATTTTAACACCATATTTTTTGCCATCTAACAAGTGATTTTTAATTTTATCGCCGTTGTAACCCACTACAATACAGAATTCTTTTATTCCAGACTTTTTTGCAGTTAAAATTACTCTTTCAATCAAGCGCAATCCAAGAAGAGATACTAACGGTTTAGAGTCAGCAATAACTCTTATTCTCTTTCCTTCTCCTGCTGCTAGTATCAAAGCTTTCATTTTTCATTTTCCTCAAAATTTATACGAATATAATAATCCTGAAAATCAGAGGTCTGACTAGCATTATAAGTGCTTGAACATCAACTAGGCCTGAATTGATAAAATAACGTATAACAAGTGGTTTTAAAATTAAAATAAAATCTCGTCCAGTAGTTTCCTAATGACTAAATGCAAACAATGAGCATGGTTGAAAGATTGGATTATAGCTTGCATCTCTTGCCATAAAGTACCAAGAAACAGAAATCTTCCTTAAAAGTTGAGGTTGTGTGTTGCTATTGTTCAGGTCTAGTTTCTATAGTCTTTAATTCATCTAAATTACCATAAAAATCATCTACAAAAGATGAAAATTGTGATATGGGAATTATTGGTACCTTGTCAATGAAGTTTAATTGTTCTTGAAATAATGTCACAATAGCGGGAACTGCTATGGCACCTTGTGTTTTTGCTACATAATGTCTTACTCGTTCAATTTGTTTTTTTACTGAATTATTAATAGATGAATTGCTTTGTCTTTTCCAATGTTTGCAGTCTATCAAAAGAGCAACACCATGATTTATTCCTATAACGTCAATTTCCATTCTAGGTTTGGTTAGAATAAAATTTCTAATTATACTAAATCCTTTTAATTCTAAAATCTCAGCCGTCAAACCTTCAAAGTCTTTCCAATTCAAGTAAGATGAAACTTCTTCTATTGGGGCTCCTTCCTTTATGGCAAAAAGAGCAGCATTTAGTTTATCTCCTGATGTGAAATTGATTAAATCTTTCTCAAAGGAACCAATTCCATTTGCAACTAATACATTAAGTATTTCTTTGGAAGAAATTTGATCTGTTTTTGCTACAATAGCAAAATCCAAAAATGAAATTCCTCCTGGAATTATTCCATCTAATCCTTGAATAAGTGACTTAAGATGCATTTTAATTCATTTAAACTACCTTAAATTATACTAAATGTGAAAGTTTCTCATGAAACTTTTGCTAGTGACAGTACTAGCAGTATTTGGTTCTGTAACTGCTTTTGCATCTGAAGGAACATTTGTAGATGAGGTGCTATTTATTCAATACCTTGATGAAAATACAGCTCTTGAGGAAGTAAAAAATGGGAATTTGGACATTTATTATAACAGAATTTCATCTGATCTAATAGATACTTCAAAATCACGTGAAGGTTTGAAGGTTTTCGAGTCAACCGGAGGGTCATATAGTATTCTTCTCAATCCCGCAGAAACTGGAGATTTTAACCCATTTTCAATCACTGAAGTGAGGTATGCAATAAATTATCTTTTAGATAGAAAATTAATTGTAAACGAACTGATGGGAGGTTATGGTGTTCCAATGATCTCAAACTACGGGCCCTTTGATCCAGATTATTTATTTCTCCTTGATGAATTAGAATCATTTCATTTTAGATACAATCCATCTTTGGCAGATGAAATGATTACTCAAGCATTACTAAAAGTTGGAGCCAAAAAAATTGATAACATTTGGACATTCAATGGCAATGAAATTGAGTTAACTGGATTCATACGAAGCGATGATCCTATAAGAAAATCTATTGGGGCCATTCTTTCTTCTGAACTCGAACAGATTGGATTCAAGGTAAAAAAAGACTTTGGTGATTTAAACAAGGCCTTTATTATTGTGTATGGTTCAAATCCAGCAGATTTGAAATGGAATTTTTATACTGAAGGTTGGGGTGGAAGATCAGCTTTTGTAAAATACGATTCTGTAGGATTAGGGCAAATGTATTCTCCTTGGTTTTCAAACATGCCAGGTAATAATAATCCCACCTATTGGAATTACAAGAATGATTATCTTGATACCCTAACTCAAGAAATCTACACAGGAAATTTTAGTTCTGCTGAAGAAAGAATAGATCTTTTCCGCAAAGCAACAAAAGAAGCAGTTAAAGAATCTGTTAGAATTTTCATTGCTAGTAAAATAGATCAATACGTAGTTAATGAAAAAACTGATGGCGTAATCAATGATTTTGGTGCAGGGGTTCCTAGTAGGTTTACCCCAATTAATGCAAGAACTGATTCAAACTCTCTTACTATTGGTGTTAAACAAATCTACCAAGGAGCATGGAATCCTATAATGGGACTAAGTGATACCTATAGCAGACAGATATGGGATACATTGTATGATCCCGGCGTCTTCAAACATCCGTATACTGGAGATACTTTTCCCATTAGAACATCTTGGGAAATAGAGACTGCCGGTCCCAACGGAAAATTGACAGTACCTGAAGATGCTATTACCTGGGATCCTCCCTCACAGCAATGGAAAAAAGTAGGTCCTGAAATTGAATCAACAAGTAAAGTTACTTTTGATATGACTTTCAGTAATTGGCATCATGGCCAACCCATGGATATCAATGACATTTTGTATTCACTTTACTTTACTTTTGAATGGGGTTCAGAACAACTAGAAAACGATAAAACCTTTGATACAGAGTATACTCCTAGAGTTTTACAAACTGTAAAAACATTGATTGGTGTAAAACCCGTTGATGATGATACCCTTGAGATATACGTTGATTTTTGGCATTTTGATGAGGGAGAAATTGCTGATTGGGCAAGTCAATGGAGTGCAACTCCTTGGGAACTAATGGCAGCAATGGAACAAGCAGTAATTGATGGGAAAGTTTCTTTTTCTAGATCAGGGGCTGTTAGTAAAAATGTAAACTGGCTTTCATTATTAGTTCCTAATGATGCCGCAATGATGAGGGATTATCTAGAAGAATTCAAACGAACTAGTTTCATTCCCCCAGCATTGAAAAAATTTGATGTTAGACCTCAAGATGCCAATTCAAGATATGATTCATCAATCGACTGGATAAATGAATATAATCATGCAGTAATTAGTAATGGGCCATTCTATCTTGATAGATACTCACCTGAATCAAGAACTATTACCATAAAATCATTTGATGATGCAAGTTATCCATTTCAGGCAGGTCATTGGAAGGATTTTGAAAATGTCAAGTTTCCAAAAATTATCCAAATTGAATTTCCAAATATAGTCAATAAAGGCAGTAAACTTTCTATTCCAATTACAACTGAGGATGCAACTAAAATTCATTATTTTCTTACTAATTCCGAAGGAGTTACTATAGCATCTGGAATTAAAGAGCTAAATGAGAGAATTTCAGAACTAACATTTTCTGAAGAACAGACTTTAAAACTTAGTGATGGTGCAAATGAATTGAAAATTTTTGCAATATCTGATTCTGTTTTAAGACCAGATGTGTATAGTAAAGGATTTTTGGCATTAGCTGATACTACTGAATTGCCAGAAGTTTCAACTATGGAATTTATTGAAAATAGAGAAAAAGATGATTATTTTGGAATTATTTCTATAGTAATTGGGATAATTATTGTATCACTAATTATGTATTTTAGACGAGCTAGGAAAAGATCACAAAACTTACAATCTTAAGCCATTTTAGTTCCAATGATAAATAATGTGCCATACTCACGCTTCCATTTTTTTTGATTCTTTAAATCCTTAACCTGTTTTGTTTTTGTCTTGAATCCTGTTTCTTCAAACATTTTTTTCCATTCAATTTTTGATCTAAGATCTAATGGAATTTTCATTTGATGTGACCATCTCATGGTTGCTTTATTATCTTTGTAAAAATCAGTTCCACAAAAAAACTTACCTCCTCTTTTGAGTAACTTGAATATCTTTAGTAATGATGATTCCATGGGTAATGAATAATATAATGACTCCATAGAAAAAATATAGTCAAATTTTTCTTTATATCTCCAACTTTGAATATCGGTACAAAAATAAAATTCGTTTGCAATTTTTTTTTTTGATTTAGCTTTATCGATCATATTTTTACTCTTATCTATTCCTACGGCTAACTTGCAATTTTCAAAACTTGCGATTTTTCTTACCACCCATCCATTTCCACATCCAACATCTAGAAATGAAAACGGTTTTTCAAACTTTATGGATTTTAAAAATTTTAACACGGTTTTTGCATGTTCTTTTTCCATCAATTCAGAACGTCCAATATTTGCCCATTTATCAAACGTTTGTGAAACTTTATCCATCAAGTTTCATTTCAGCCATTTCAATTTCAATGTTGAGTAGATATCTACTGAGCTTTTGCATGAACGATTTCTACTTAAGGCTTAAATTCAAATTTCGTAACGAAAATCAGAATCAAAATTGCCTGATGAATCTTGTAGAAACTGTGGGGGATCTCTAATAGATTGTACCTTATGTGCGGAATGCAGAAAAGTGATTAGTATGATTTGTAAACACTGTGCCAATAGGACTTTGGAACAATTCCATGGATCATGTATGTATCAGGTTGAAAATATCCAAACCACAACAGAAATTGGAATGGATTATGAAAATATGAATCCAAAAATTTTGTCACTTGCATAAAAGATTTTATTTTAATAGATTTCTTCATACTGATAAATTATGAACAAACCTTAAGTAAGATAATCAATTTTTGTGATCCCTGTGCATAGGTCTGTCTCAGTAATAGCATTTTTTGTACTTCTTCTAATGCCAGTGTATGCTAGTGCACAAAGCACAGATCGTATTACTTTACTAGATAACTTTGGAGAATATGATAAAGGAGAAAGAATTTTTATTTTTGGAAGTATTGCATCCATCTCACCTGATTTATTTCTAATTTTAAAAATAATAAATCCAAGAGGTGATTTGTGTCAAATCCAACAACTTTCACCCCTTTCAAATGGACTATTCATAACTGAATCAATTCCACTTTCTGGAAGAATTTGTGGAGTTGCTGGTGATTATGAAATTAAAGTCTATTATGGAGATTATTTTTCTTCAGCCGAATTTACAGTGTCGTCTGAACAATACATAGGAAAAACAGATGGAGAATATTTATCTGATGCACAAAATTTAGTATCAGAAAAAATTCAATCAGTTGGTGAAGTAACTGGCGTAAGTACTTTGATTTACACAGAACAAC
>SMUX01327058.1_pt1 | contig 20735 bp, 18 predicted proteins | sample 2456431 | NCBI WGS metagenome assembly SMUX01 (sample SAMN11095930, study PRJNA526329) | marine sediment metagenome | biome: Marine sediment; feature: Surficial sediment; material: Deep marine sediment; isolation source: Hadal surficial sediment | place: Pacific Ocean | collected 2014-11 | depth... | reverse complement strand
GTCACCAGATTCATACCAATCATCTTCCGCGCCAACTCCCTCGCCTCTTCCGCTTTTTTCGCCACCTTGACTCCTCCACCTTTACCCCTACCGCCGGCATGGATCTGCGCCTTAACCACACAGGGAAATCCAATCTCTTTAGCTGCGGCGTAGGCCTCCTCAGGCGTGGTGGCGACTCGTCCACGGGGAACCGGCACACCGAATCGTCGGAGGATCTCCTTTGCCTGATATTCGTGAATGTTCATAAGACGGTTAGGGGAAGCGAACAGCGAAAGGTAAATAGGCGCGGCGGGGAATGGGGACTATTCACTATTGACTATTCACCATTAACTATTTCTGTACCAGAAGTTTGTCCATGGCCTGGAGCAGGTCCTTCACATGGGCCAAAGACTCCTCAAAATCCTTCTTTTCCTGCGCGTTGAGATCCAGCTGAATCACCTTTTCCACGCCGTTCCCACCAATCACGACCGGCACCCCGAAGTATAAACCTTGCACTCCGTACTCTCCCTCGAGATAGGCGGCACAGGGAAGGATTTCTTTGGTGTCCAGGAGAAAGGCTTCCGCCATCCGAACGGCCGCGGACGCGGGAGAATAAAAGGCCGAGCCGGTTTTAAGCAACGAGATGATTTCTCCCCCGGCCTTCCTGACTCTATCCTCGATTTCACCGAGCCTCTTGCTGGAGATAAGTTTTTCAAGGGGCACGCCGGACACCCGAGAGCTGCTCCTTAGGGGTACCATATCGTCGCCGTGCCCGCCGAGTACCAGCGCCGAAACGCTGGCCACAGAAATGTTCAGCTCCTCAGCAAGGAAGGTGCAGTATCGAGAGGAATCCAAAATCCCTGATTGGCCCACCACACGATTCTTGGGGAATCCCGTAATGCGTTTGGTCAGTGTGACCATGGCATCCAGGGGATTGGTAATGACAATGACCAAGGAATCGGGGGCATATTTTTTGATGCCCTCGCAGACCTGCTTCATGATCTTGCAGTTGGTCCCCAGCAAATCGTCCCGGCTCATGCCCGGTTTGCGGACAATCCCTGCGGTGACAATGCAAACATCGGCACCCACGATATCCTCGTACTTGGTGGTTCCCGTGATCTGAACGTCAAATCCTTCGATGGGGGCGGACTCCAGCAAGTCGAGGGCTTTTCCCTGCGGAAGCCCGTCTAACACATCAAACAGGACCACGTCTCCGAGCTTTTTGAGGGCGCAGAGATGCGCCATGGTTCCACCGATGTTACCCGCCCCGATCAGGGCGATCTTTCTACGTTTCATTTGCATTGCTCCTAAGACTACATGTTTTGGACAATCGCCGAACCGAACTCTGAGCACTTCAGCAGCTTCGAGCCCGGCATCAACCTCTCAAAATCATAGGTTACCGTCTTATTGCCGATGGTGCGCTCGAGCCCCGCGATGATAAGGACGGCCGCCTCATCCCAGCCCATATGGCGCAACATCATTTCCCCTGAGAGGATGACCGAACCTGGGTTGACTTTATCCTGCCCGGTATATTTCGGCGCCGTTCCATGGGTGGCCTCAAACAGGGCGTGACCGCTGTCGTAGTTGATGTTACCACCTGGAGCAATTCCGATTCCTCCCACCTGCGCAGCCAGGGCATCGGAAATCAGATCTCCTGTGAGATTCAAGGTGGCGATGACATCAAACTCGTCGGGCCGCGTAAGGATTTGCTGCAAAAAGGCATCGGTGATGGCGTCCTTTAAAAGGATCTGACCTGGCGCCGGTTTTCCACCACAATCCTCCCAGGAAACCACCTTGTCGCCGAACTCGCGCTTCGCCAAGGCATAACCCCACCGCATAAAAGCGCCCTCGGTGTATTTCTGAATGTTACCTTTATGGACCAGTGTGATACTGCGTCTCTTCTGTTCAATGGCGTAACGGATGGCTGCACGGATAAGACGTTCCGATCCCTCAATGGAAACTGGCTTGATCCCTATACTCGATGTCTTAGGGAACCGGATGCTCTTGACCCCCATCTCCTGCTGGAGGAAAGAGACGATCTTTTCCGCCTGTGGAGTGCCTGTTTCCCATTCGATCCCGGCATAGATATCTTCTGTATTTTCCCGAAAGATGACCATGTCCAACAGCTCCGGCCTTTTGACGGGGGAGGGAACACCTTTAAAATAGCGAATGGGGCGCAAGCAGACATAAAGGTCAAGGACCTGGCGTAAGGTCACGTTGAGACTTCTGAAGCCTTCACCCACTGGAGTGGTTAGGGGGCCCTTAATGGCTACCAGGTATTCTCTGATGGCATCCACGGTTTCTTGTGGGAGTAGATTGGGAGGACAATCCGTGCCATAGACCGCCCGGGCCTTTTCGCCCGCGTAGACTTCCATCCACGCAATCTTTCTCTTCCCCCCATAGGCCTTCTCCACAGCACGATCGAGGACTCTCACGGAGGCATTCCATATATCAGGACCCGTTCCATCTCCTTCGATAAAGGGGATGATGGGACGGTCGGGGACCTGCAATCCCTTGCTTGCGGACAGAGTGACTTTGGATCCCTCGGAGGGGACCTTGATGTGTTGGTATGCTGCCATTATGTTTCCTTATTAATAATTAATAAATAGCCTAAGAGCGCCCGGAGACTTGAGAGGGGCCCTTAGGCTATCTGACGGAAGAATGATGAAAACAGAGGGCTTTTTTAACTGATCCATTGCAAGGAGTCAACCCGGATCCGAAATTTGAACCACAGGAATACTGTTCGTAGGCGCCTAAGCAACTAACCTCCTTAGCAGCAACCCTTGAATCTTCACCGCCCACAGATTATATTCGAAAAAATTTTTGCGATGATGCTAAATTAACATTTCCATTCGGGTCCACTAAGGAGACAATTTTGGGCGTGGTGGTTCGCCAGCTTGCTAAGGCCTACGGTTATTTATGGGCCCTAAAAGAGGTAAACCTTGAATTTAGCGACGGAGATTGTGTGGCCCTGCTTGGCCCCAACGGCGCAGGTAAAACCACCTTGCTCAAGCTCCTCTCGGCGCTCCTCTACCCCACCACGGGTGAGATCAAAATCGATGGCGAACGGTTAAGACGTGGAAATTCCGATCTCCGGGCAGTCATCGGCTTTCTTTCCCCCGACGGACAAATCTACGAGACCCTGACCGCAAAGGAAAATCTCCATTTCTTTGTCTCCCTGTGCGGAAAAAAAATAGATCCCCGGGAACTGGATCAGGTCTTGGATCAGGTGGGTCTCGGGGATTGGTCAGATACCTATGCCTCCTCCCTTTCTCATGGCATGAAATGCCGTCTAGCCATCGCCAAATGGTCCCTTTTGCAACCGAAGATCCTATTGCTGGATGAGCCCTATGGGGTCTTGGACGGCACAGGAATCAACCTTCTGGAAAATTACTTAAAGGGCCTGTGCGAAAAGGGAGGCATTGTTGTTATGGCGACCCACAACGTTGCACGCATTCTTTCCTTTTGCACAAGGGCCCTTATCCTACAGGGGGGTAAAATCATCTTTGACGAGCCACGGCAAGAGCCCTGGGAGAGCTTCCATCGTTCCTTTGCAGCCTTTCTTCCGAGAGATAACCGTTGACGATTCTACGACAGATTTACTGGTTGCTTTGGAAGGACATCCTTCTGGAGATTCGGCGTCGGGAGACTCTCCTCTCCATGTTTTTTTTCGGTACGGTCCTGCTCTTCCTCTTTCACTTTTCCTTTGAGATTCCACCTGAAAGAATAGCCGAGATGGCTCCAGGGCTCCTGTGGCTCGCCTTCGTATTCACCGGGACCTTGGCCCTTACTCAACTCTTTCACGTAGAAATGGAGAGCCAATGCCTGGAGGCCCTTCTCCTATGCCCCATGGACCGTGGGGCCTTTTACCTCTCCAAGGTCCTTTTCAACTTCCTTCTTATGGTCTTGGTGGAACTGGTAGTCTTCCCTCTTTTCGGAATCCTGTTTAATATAGATTTTTGGAGGCACTTACCATCGCTGTTTTCCATCGTCTTTCTTGGGACCATCGGATTTTGTGCGCTGGGCACCCTCTTCTCGGCCCTCACCCTGAGGGCCCATGCAAAGGAACTTTTACTACCCCTCATTCTTTTTCCCCTTATCATCCCTGCGATCCTGGGAACGATTCGGGGAATGGAGATCATCCTTGGCGCAAGAGACCTTCAGGAACTGTTCCCTTGGGTACATCTGTTAATCGCCTTTGATGTGATATTCTTAACGGTAGGGTTTCTCATCTTCGAATGGGTCATTGAGGCATAGAGATGGCAGCCGGAACGAAAAAAACGGGTACAGCAAGAAAAATCCTTGCGGGGCTCGCCTTATTGTTTATCCTCCTGGGTCTTTACTTCGGTCTGATTAAGGCCCCACCGGATGCCAACCAGGGTGAGGTCCAACGAATCATGTACCTTCACATCCCCAGCATCCTGATTGCCTATCTCGCCTTCTTTATTGTCTTTGTGGGTAGCTGCCTGTACCTCTGGAAAGGGGAACGACGGGATGATATCCTGGCTCATTCGGCCGCGGAGGTCGGGGTTCTCTTCACTGCGCTCACGATCATTGAGGGATCCATATGGGGGAAGCCCACCTGGGGGGTTTGGTGGACCTGGGATGCCCGTCTCACCTTGACAGCGCTCCTGTTATTGATCTTTGTCGGCTACTTGATGCTCCGCTCCCTCATTGAAGATCAAAACCGGAGTGCAGTCTGTGGCGCCGTACTGGGCATCATCGGTTCCCTAGATATACCCTTGATCCACATGTCGGTCTATTGGTGGCGGACCTTGCATCAGCCCCCTTCGATTTTACGGCCGGATAAAGCGCCATGGGATAACATCCATCCCGACATGCTTTGGGCCCTGGGCATTAACTTTTTAGCTTTCTCATTTCTCTTCTTTTACCTCCTATCTCTGCGTTTTCGTGTGGGAGAGGCGGAAGAAGAGCTTAAGAGGCTAAAGCTTTACGGAACGACCTGATGGGACAATGGGGATACGTTTTCTTGGCCTATGGGATTGTCTGGTCGGCCATCGTGCTGTATCTAGTGATACTGAGACGTAGGCTAGGGAGGGTAGAACGAGAGGCCAACCTCTTCCATGACCGAGGGGACCTTAACAACCATGGGTAAAAGTAGAAGATTTATCATTGGCGCCGTGATCATCGTGGCAGCACTCTCCTACCTTATATATGGAGGGATGCAGCAAGCCATGGTCTATTTCTCCACCCCTTCCGAGTTGAAGAACCAGGAGGGTACTGTTCAGGGCAAATTCCTACGAGTCGGTGGGATGGTCCTGACAGGGTCGCTACAAAAAAACACCAAGGCCCTCACCTATCGGTTTCAACTAACGGACGGCGCAGCATCCATCCCGGTCTATTTCAAAGGGGCCCCTCCCGATCTGTTCAGGGAAGGGACCGGGGCCGTGGTGGAGGGACGCTTTGGAGAGGATGGGGTCTTCCGCGCCACCACCATTATGGCCAAGCATGCAGAGGAGTATAGCCCTCCCAAAGAGGGGCATGCCAAGTCTCGCAGCTTCGTTCCCGGCCAGGAGAAGCGGTGACGGCCATCATCGGGCAGGCCAGTCTCCTATTGGCCTTCACCCTTGCACTCTGGGGGATTATCGCCCCATTCCTATACAGCCGGACACGCAATCAGCTGCTTTTCACCAGCATTCGCATTGGGATTCTCGGTCAATTTATTTTCGTTACCCTGGCAGCCGCCTCCCTCATCTACGCCTTGGTCACAACAGACTTTTCCATAAAATACGTCGCCCTTAATACCACCCGGGGCACTCCCATCTATTACCGTGTCACGGGTCTGTGGGGAGCATTGGAAGGTTCGCTGCTTTTGTGGGAATGGATCCTCATCATTTTCTCCGCCCTGGTGGCTTGGATTTATAAGGATCGTCACCGGGAGCTTATGCCCTGGGTCCTGATGATATTCTCCATTGTGTCGGCCTTCTTTCTCGCCGTAATCGCCTTTGCCTCCAACCCATTTGAAAGCGTTTTTCCCATCCCTGCCGACGGTCGGGGGCTCAATCCGCTACTCGAAGACGCTAACATGCTGACTCACCCTCCGCTTCTCTACACCGGCTTTGTGGGTCTCACGGTCCCCTATGCCTTCGCCATGGCCGCGCTCATCCATGGAAAACTTGACGCGGCGTGGATCATAACTATCCGCCGGTGGACGATAATCGCCTGGTTCTTTTTGAGCATGGGAAATCTCGTAGGGGCATGGTGGTCTTATCACGTGCTGGGCTGGGGCGGTTACTGGGCCTGGGATCCCGTGGAAAATGCCGCCTTCATGCCATGGCTCCCGGCCACGGCCTTCCTCCACTCGATCCAGGTGCAAGAAAGGCGCCCAATGCTCAAGGTGTGGAATCTCTCTTTGATTATCATCGCCTTTAGCCTCACGATCTTCGGGACATTTCTCACCCGCTCAGGAATTCTTTCTTCTATCCATGCCTTTTCTTCAGGACCCGTGGGCTCACTTTTTCTCGCATTCCTTGCCTTTATCCTTTTAGGCTCTTTCGGTCTTCTCGCCTATCGGGCGGATCAACTGAAAGGCCAACCAGTGTTGGATTCGCCAGTGAGCCGGGAGTCGGCCTTCCTCCTTAATAATGTAGTCCTGATGTCTGCCCTGTTTACCATTTTTCTTGGGACCATCTTCCCCCTCCTTTCGGAGGCGGTGGTCGGTGTCCAGGTGAGCGTTGGGGCACCCTACTTCAACTCGGTCACAGTGCCACTATTTCTTCTATTGGTCTTTCTCATGGGGGTGGGACCCATGATTGCCTGGAGGAAGGCCTCTTGGGACAACCTGAGGCGGAACTTCCTGTGGCCCTGTGTCGCTTCGCTCATGGTAGCCCTCGTCCTCTTCATCTGGCGTGTTCAGTCCTTTCTGCCACTGTTGGGCTTTACTCTTTCGGCCTTTGTGGCTTTCACCATTTTGTTCGACACCACCATCCTTGTACGTGCCCGGCGCCGGATCGCCGGCGAAGGATACCTTCGTGCCCTACTCACCCTGGTACGAAAAAACCAACGCCGATACGGCGGTTTGGTGGTTCACCTCGGCGTCGTGCTGATTATTATGGGCATAGGAACCTCCATGAGTTACAGCGTCGAGCGCGAGGCAACACTGCAGCGGGGGCAGGATCTGTCGGTCGGGCGATACAAGGTGCGATTCGATGGATTGAAGGGCTCCCAACAGCCCACCCACTTTCGCGTCGAAGGGGCATTCCGGGTTTTCAATAACGGGCATGATCTAGGCACCTTGACCCCCGCGCTGAAGTTCTTTCCCAATCAAAAATCCCCGATTGGACGAGCGGTCCACCGTAGTACATTTTCCGAGGACCTATACCTCATCCTCTCGGGTTTCAGCGAGATTGAGCAAAACCAAGTCACCCTAAAAATTTTGGTTCGGCCGCTGGTGAGCTGGATCTGGGTTGGCGGATTTGTCATGGCCTTGGGAACCCTCGTGGCCATTTTGCCTTTCCGGCGCTTTTCCTCGCACGAGAGTTAATCCATGCCTTGGCGGCGTTTGACCGTTACTGTATTAGCCATCATGCTTCTCATCGGGCTGTTGGCCTATGGTTTTACCCGTGATCCGCGCTACATTGACTCTCCCCTCATCGGCCGCCCTGCCCCACTCTTCACCCTCACCCTTTTCGATGGAAAAAATGTCCGTCTCCAAGACCTTCGGGGGAAGGTTGTTTTCCTCAATTTCTGGGCCTCGTGGTGTCCTCCTTGCCGGGCCGAGGCGAAAGACCTGGAGGCCAACTGGCAGAGTTTTAAGGATCAGGATATCGTCTTTTTGGGGATTAATATTCAAGACAAGGAGCCGAATGCCATAGAATACATCAACGAATTCGGCATTACATTTCCCAATGGTCGGGATGCTACGGGACGAATTGCAGTTGACTATGGCGTGTGGGGAATCCCAGAGACGTTTTTTATCGATACTGAGGGGAGAATTACCTACAAGCATGTGGGCAGCCTTGGATGGCCCACCATCACGGCCAAACTGCACGAGGCCCAACGCAGTTTGGTCAGCGCCAGCGAAGGGAAAGGGTCTTATCAGCCCATCCGGTGATCAATCATGACGCGATGGTTTATTTTGCTGATTTCCTTCTGGTTAATACCCGCATCTCTCCACGCAGAGTCGGTGGATCTCCAGGAGCAGGTTCGCAGGATTGCCGCGGAACTCCGTTGTCCGGTCTGCCAAGCCCTCTCCGTGGCCGACTCTCCTTCAGAGATGGCCCAGCAGATGCGCGCCATCATTCAGCAACAACTCAAAGAAGGCAAAAGCCCAGATGAGGTCAAAACCTACTTCATCTCCAAATACGGTGAGTGGGTCATGCTGGCCCCCACAGCCAAGGGCTTCAGTCTCCTGATCTGGATCCTTCCCTTCGTTGCACTGGGCGGGGGGATCCTCTTCGTGGTTTTCACAGTAAGGCGCTGGGTGAAATCGAAGCCTGAAGGCCGATCAATGGAGGCAGATCCAGCCTTGGTTCAACGGGTAAAACAGGATTTGGCTCGGCGGGAGGATTGGGAAGTGGCCCCTGACCTCGAGGGTCCCCAAGCGTCCCTTCTGCGGGAACGGGCACGGCTCTATAGGGAGCTTCAAGAGTTGGAGCTTGATTTGCAAGCAGGGAAGCTATCCGAAGCGGATTATCATGAGTCACGTCAACGTTCCGAGGTGCAGGCCGCCAATGTCTTGAAGGAACTTGGTTCTATGGTACCCGCGGCAATCATAAATCCTGTCAAAGAGGGCACAGCGAAATCGTCTCAACCTGGCTCTCGTCGGAGCTGGGTATTTGCTGCCACAGCCGCCTTTTTACTCCTGTTTGGTGTGACCCTGGGAATATTGCTTAGTAATTCGTTACGACCCCGAACCTCGCCGGAAGACAGTATCACCGGTGACTTCCTTACTGGGACTAGTCCGGAGGTCACTGTAACGCAAGGGGGGGATCTCGAGTCCCTTATCAGCCAGGGCCGCGATGCCTACGCGCGGCAGGATTGGGCTCAAGCCATTGCTGCCTTTAAGAAGGTCCTTTCTATCAATTCGAGCCATCCCGAGGCCCATGCTTACATGGGGCTCATACTCGCTGGTGCAGGTCACTCCGATGCTGCCCTCATGGCCTTCGACCGTGCCCTCTCCACCGATCCCAATTACGCTATGGCCCTGTGGGGCAACGGAATGGTGTTATACCGTCAGAAAGGTGATCTCTCCGGCGCGCGTCAAAAACTGCAGAAGCTCCTGACCCTATTGCCTCCGGGGCCTGAAAGGGAAAGCGTTCAAAAGACCTTCGTTGAAATGAGCAACCAAAAGGAAACCCAACTAGCGGGTCAGGCGACGGTCATGTCCGATCGAATTCACGGGACCATTTCCATCGAGCCCATACTCAAGACGAAACGTCAGGGTGGAGGGATCCTGTTCATCATTGCGAGAAGGGCCGCAACTCAAGGCGGACCCCCACTGGCGGTGAAGAGAATTGCGAGCCCGGTTTTTCCCCTTTCCTATTCCCTAGGTAAAGAGAACATGATGATCCCGGGGAGCCGCTTTGAAGGAAAGGTGAATATCATCGTCCGACTGGACAAGGACGGTGATCCCCTCACCAGAGAACCTGGCAGCCTCATTGGAAATTATCACAACAACCCGGTCGAAATCGGTTCCCAAAACGTGAACATCATTCTGAACGAGGAAATAAAATGAGGTGATTTGACATGGAACCCCGGCGCTATGGCCCGTTTCCTTATACTCCGATCAACCGACGCCCGAAGCTACAATGGCCGAGGGGCGCGCGTGTGGCCGTCTGGGTGTGTCCGAACATCGAGGTGTTCGCACTGAACGAGCCCGTACCGAGCGGCAGCGGCAAGGTTCCCGATGTGCCGGCCTGGTCACTCCGCGACTACGGTGCGCGAGTTGGCATATTCCGCATCATGGACGTGCTATCGAAGCGCGGGATCCGCGCAACGGCATCTCTGAATTCCGAGGTCTGCGACGACTATCCCCAGATCATCGAGGACGCGGTAGGGCTGGGCTGGGAGTTCCTCGGCCATGGCCAGTCCAACACGCGCCGGCTGTCAGACATCCCGCCGGAGACCGAACGGCAGGTCATCCACGATGCGCTGGCCCGCGTCGCGAAGGCCACTGGCAGGCGGCCCAGGGGCTGGCTCGGGTCTGGGATGATGGAGACCTGGAACTCGCTGGAATATTTCGCCGATGAGGGAATCGAGTACGTCTGTGATTGGAACAACGATGACCAGCCTTATCTGATGGACGTTGGCGGGGGGCACATGGTGGCGCTCCCCTATTCGGTGGAGATCAACGACCTGCCCGCGATGTTCCGCCAGAATCGCAGCACCGAAGAATTCGAGGCGAGGGTGCGCCACCAATTCGACACGCTCTACCGGGAAGGGGCAGAGTCAGGCCGGGTGATGGCGATCGCGGTTCACCCTTACGTCACCGGATTTCCGCACCGCATCTGGATGCTAGAATCGGTGCTGGACTATATCCGCAAACATGATGGCGTCTGGTTCGCGACCGCGGAAGAAATCGTAGACCACTACCTGAAATCAGGCGCAACGTTCTGAGCCGTGGGAGGCGGACAACGTTGTTCAGCGAAGCGGGCTCACAACATTTCCACGACCTGGTGCCAAATGACGCAGTCCTTGAACGCGTCACCCACGGACATATCTTCACCGAAGGGCCCGTGTGGAATGCCAGGGAAGGAGTGCTTTATTTCGTCGACATCATCGGCGACACAATCTGGAAGTGGACGCCTGGAGTCGGCGAGAGCGTGTTCCTCCGACCTTCAGGGAAAGCAAATGGCATGACGTACGATCGAGCTGGGAGATTGGTCGTCGCAGGGTGGACCAGCAGGAACGTATGGCGGATGGACCACGACGGTGTGATCGTGCCGCTCGCGATGGAGTACAGAGGCCAGAAACTCAACACTCCCAACGACCTCGTGGTCAAGTCGGACAAAAACATCTATTTCACTGATGCGACAGGCGGGCTGGTGATCGTAGGGATGGAGGTGGACGACATCCAGCAGTACCGGGAATCGGCCGCGGTCTTCAAGCTCGAGCCGGGCACCGGGGAACTTACTCTGTTGACCAACGAGATCCCAGGCTGCAACGGCCTCGTCTTCTCCCCTGATGAATCGATCCTGTACGTGAACGACACGGGTGGCCGTTACATCCAGGCCTACGACGTCAGGGCCGATGGCACGCTAACCAACAGCCGCCGGTTCTGCAATGTTATCGGTGATCAGCCGGGTAATCCGGACGGTATGAAAGTGGACGTGAGCGGACATGTCTACTGCACGGGTCCAGGCGGTGTACATGTATTCGATCCCTCCGGTGCTTATCTGGGCCGCATCCTAGTCCCGGAGCCTTGTTCGAATATGGCGTGGGGCGATGCGGACTGGCAGACCCTCTACATCACCGCACGCAGTTCCGTTTTCCGCATTCGATTGAGCACTGTCGGGATCGCGGTCTAGAGCGTTCGGGAGGAATATGACCTGGATCTTTGAGCAGATCGGCAACGCCTTCAATGATGTGCTGGACGGTCCGGTCTGGGATGGCGGAGGGCTGTTGTTCTGCAAGGTACTCACGGGCGAGGTCCTGCGCTGGGATGCCAAGACAGGAGATATCGGCACGTTCCGCCGTTTTACGGCACGGACGACCGGCCTCGCCTTCGGTCCAGACGGGGAGCTTTACGCCGCCCAGAGCGGGGCGAGACGAATCGCTTGGTACAAGAAGGATGGCTCTGCCCGAGCCCTGACAGCGCTGCTGAACGGTGCGCGCCACAATCATCCGCACCACCTCGCAGTGGACAGAGGTGGGCGGATTTGGTTTGCGGACCCCCACAGCGAGCTACGGACGCGCGGGCCCCAGATGTTCCCCTTGCTTGAACATCGTTCGGTCCTAAGACTCGACTACGAAAGCCCGCCGCGCGAGTGGGTGCTGAAACGCATGACCTTTGACACGAACGACCCACGGGGTGTCGCCCTGTCGCCGGACGAGGCGACGCTCTACGTCGCCGAAAGCGCCTCGGCCCGCGACGGCAAGCGAGAGGTGCGCGCCTATCCGATCTTGGAGAGTGGGCTTGGCCCCCCAAGGGTACTCCACACCTTCGGTGCCGACCACCGCGGAGCACACCGGGGCGCCGTGGGTATATGCGTCGACAGCGAAAGCAACGTGGTTGTAGCCGCCGGCTCAAGGGATAATGGTCCCGGGCCATTGATCTACGTGTTCGCTGCGTCGGGCCGGGTCCTCGAGACCCACCCCGTGCCCGCCGACCGGCCGACGGCCTGCGCATTTGGGGGCAAGGATCTTGCCACCTTGTTTGTAACGACTGGGGACGGGCACCTGTTTCAGGTGCAGAACACAGGCCGAGTGGGGTACTCCGCCCGCTAGCTGAGCATGTCGACCGGGCGCAGGCGGAAGTTCCTCCGGATTCCAAGGAGAAAGAAATGCCCCGAATGACTGGATCTCAATATCTAGCGGAAGTTATCAAGCGACAGGGGGCCACCCACGTTTTCTTCAAGCCGACCATCATCCTGGACACGATGGCTGCGCTGGAGGACACGAATATTCGTCGCGTTGTTACGCACGGTGAGAAATCCGCCGCGTACATGGCCGACGGCTATGCCAGAGCCTCTCGCACCGCCGCGTTCTGCGCGGCCCAGAACGTGGGCGCGGCGAACCTCGCTGCCGGACTCCGCGACGCGTATATGGCCCATTCGCCAGTCGTCGCCATAACGGGCGGTGCGAACCCACCAGCCCGGTACCGGTACATGTACCAGGACGTCGAAGATCTCGGCATGTTCGACCATGTGACTAAAGCTAACTTTGCAATCGACGAGGTGGACCGTCTTGCTGATACGGTGGCCCATGCCCTCAAGATTTCCGTCACCGGAGCGCCTGGCCCCGTCCACCTACGGATGAAGGGAAGTCACGCCCAGGTCCTTGAGAAGGAAACTGAATTCGAACTGCCGGAGCACGGCTTTCCCTTCCGGTTCCCCTACTTCAGACCGGGCGCGGACGCCGCAACCATCAAGCGGGCGGTAGCCGTGCTCACACGGGCGAGGAGACCTGCCATCGTAGCTGGGGGAGGTATTGTTGCGTCCGACGCGGCGGAGGAAGTCGTGACACTGGCGGAGCACCTGGGCATCCCAGTGGCCACCTCGCTCCATGGCAAAGGAATCATTGCCGAGAATCACCCGTTGTCGGTCGGCGTTGTCGGTACCTACTCCAGACACAGTGCGAACAAGGTCATCGCTGAGGCCGACCTCGTCTTCTTCATCGGGAGCAGAGCGGGGAGCCAAGTAACCAACAATTGGAAGGTTCCTCGGCCGGGCACCGCGGTCATTCACCTGGACATCGACCCCACCCATCTCGGACGCAATTACCCGGCCGGGGTCGAGATCCTGGGTGACGTGAAGGTCGCCACCGCGCAGTTGCTGACGGAGATCGGCAGCCAGCCTCGGTCGTGGGACGAGACTTGGATCGGCCGAGTCCAAAAGCTGGTGGGCGAGTGGCGCGAGGCGGCCGCTCCCATGCGCGAGTCGGACGCGGTCCCGATCCGGCCGGAGCGCCTCTGCAAGGAGCTGACCGAGGTTTTGCCGGACAACGGCGTCGTCGTTGCTGATACGGGCCACTCTGGCATCTGGACCGGCACCATGATGGAACTCAGGTCGCCAGACCAGGCCTTCTACCGATGCGCAGGATCCCTCGGTTGGGCGTTCCCGGCATCGCTAGGCATCAAGTGCGCCTTGCCGGACCGGCCGGTGGTTTGCTTCAACGGCGACGGTGGGTTCTTCTATCACCTTACGGAGCTGGAGACTGCGGCGCGATTCGGCATCAACGCCGTAATCATCGTCAACAACAATCACTCCCTGAGCCAGGAGCAGAGGTTGTTCAATGCTGCGTACGGCGGGGAACAACGGGGGCGAGCTCACGAAATGTGGGTGTTCAAAGAGGTCAACCTCGCAAATGTCGCTAGGGAAATGGGGTGCGTCGGGATTAGGGTGGAGCACCCCAAAGACATCAAGCCCGCCATCCAGGAAGCTCTTGCTGCTGGGAGACCCGCTGTGGTTGACGTTGTCACCGACATGGGAGCGTTGCACGAGCGGGCATGGGGTTAACCGCGCCCTGATTACTTGAACCTAGCCGTCGCCGTCATTGCAACATTACCGTTCGGATCCAGCGACCAAAGCGTCGCCTCACGGCCATCGGCGGAGGGTGTCCCGGCGATGGTAAAGTTCCCCGTATCGTAAGTCTGGCGCGCCGTTTTAAATCCAAAATAGCTGAGCTGGTGGCTTCGCACCTCACTACGGCACATCTCGATGAACAACTGACAGATGAGCGAAGTCTGCACCACCAGACCCGGGAGTTTTTCGACCTTTGTGCAGTAGGCGCGATCATAATGGATCCGGTGGCTGTTGAATCGGATCGCGGAATACCGGAAGAGCAAAGGCGCCTTGGGTTCAAAGACCCGTTGCCATTTGGCCTCGGCCGGCACCGTGGGTGAATCCTTTGGCGCCGCTGCCGCTCTTGCCTCGCTCAACAGAACCATATCGCGCTGCTCGACGACGGCGAGACCGCGGCTGGTAGAGATGCTGCTTTTTTCAATGATGGTCACCATCGCACCCTCCGGTCCGTCATCCACCTGTATGTCAGCGATCTCGGTAACTTTTTTAATTTCGTCGCCCACGCGGAGCGACTCGTGAAACGTCATACGGGTTCCCCCGATCCGCCGACGAGGTAATGGAATAGGGGGTGCGAGACCACCACCGGACGCCTGCCCGTCTTCGCGCATCTGTGCAGGGCGATGCGACGGTGGGAAAAAAGCGTTGTGCCAGCCGGGAGGAACCGCCTCGCCCTTATCCAATGGCGCCTTTTCTATTCCCAGAGTGGCAGCTAATTTCAACATCACCGAAGCGGTAACGACGTCGGTGGCTGTTGCGCTTTTGCCGATATAGCTTTTATAACTTTCCAATGACTCAGCCATGGCAGTAACCTCCTTTTAAATTCTTACCGATAGAATATTCAACAGAACGACTTCAACAAAGTTTCCCCCTTCGCCAAGGCTTCGGGAGGATCCTCCGAAGCTTTAGCGGAGGAGGATTTCGCGCCAAGACGCAAAGTGCAAAGAATTTTTAGCCGCAGATTTTCGCGGAAAAACATTTCTTTAATTAATAACTAACCGCAGATTCACGCCGATTAACGCAGATGAAAAATGGCAAAGAGCAGAGCGCAAAGCGCATAGCGTCCTTGCGGATTCGCGACCACTGACTACCGACCTACTGACCTTTGACCCGGATCCAGGGATTGACGACCGGGAGTCTGTAGTCCATTGTCCGTAGTCTGTTGTCTCTTTACGTTTCTCGCTCAGTACTCAGCACTCGTAACTCAGTACTGACCGCGCTATGCCCCTTGCGCCACGTGCTTTCTTGTCTTGATTTTACGCTTTGCGCTATGCGCCATACGCTTTGCTGTTCCCCAGTCTGCGTCGATCTCCGAATAATCTTCCTCATTCATGTTGCTATCTTCGATCCTCTATTCTCTAACCTCGACCCTTATCCTTGCCCACTCAGTCCTCAGTACTCGTTACTCGTCACTAATTTAGTCGCCTTGCGCCATGCGCTTAGCGCATTGCATTCGGTGCCCATCTGCGTAAATCTGCGGTTAATTGTTGCTGACTCCCTGCGTTCAACCCTGTTTCCCGCCGCCCGCACGCTGATCCGGGCCGCTGTCCGCATAGCGTGGCTCTATCACCGAGTCTATGAAATAACGCCCGCCCTTGGCGACTATCTGAGCGCCTCTTTGGAGCGCTTTTGCCAACGCCTCGGTCGTCGAGACGGGATCCTCGCTGTCAAATCCTTGGGCCCGTGCCATTGCAACCAGGTCCACCCGGGGATCGTCGATGCGCTGACCGATCCAGCGATTTTGCACGGGCCGGCTGCGCGCGACGGCCACCCGCTCCTGATGCATTTCGTCGTTATAGTAGGACCGGTTGTCGGCGACCACGATTATCATGGGAATCTCCATGCGCGAAGCAGTCCACAGCGCGTTCACTCCCATCAGATAGTCGCCGTCACCCAGGACACCAATAGTTAGCCGGTTCTCGTTCTTGAGCGCTAATGCTGTGCCAATGGTATGCCCCGGCCCGGTGCCGACGGCGCCGCCGGCATCATTGCCCATATAGGAAAGCGGCCCGTTGAACTCACATGCCTCCCCAGGCCAGCCGATGGGCAGACGGGCAAACGTCACGGGTCGTTTCTTGGCAAATTCCCGCACGGTCATCCCCATGTCCCGCAACGACATTGGCTGGCCGCGACCTGGGGACGACGGTCCCACAACTGCATCGTTCCAATGCGCAAACCTCTTTATCTCAGGTCGGACCTTGATCTTGGGCGCCGTCTTAACGCTCATCTCGTCGAGCATCTGCGCGACGAATTGATCGGGCTCGGCAAAGATGGGAACGTCGACCGCAGCAAGGGCTTGATGGTCCATACTCCATCCGTTCGTGCGAATACTATCGAGAGAACAATGGATGATCGTCTTGTCCGCGGGATCCTGCGTTTGCGCTGTTCCAAGGCTCAGGCGCAATACTCCCGCGAGATCCAGCCAATCCAGGCTTATTATGAGGTCCGCGTTTTTGATCAGCGCTGTTGCGTCTTTGCTCGGACGCAAGCCCGGAACGGCAATGTGCAGCGGATGCGTGGTCGGGAACGACGATGGATCATTGATGCTGGTTGACACGGCGGCGCCGATCGCTTCGGCAAACCGCACGCGGCGATCCCAGTCCTCCTGCTTGCGTGAGACACGCCCCATCAAGATCAGCGGAAACTTCGCCTTGTCGATGGCCTTCAGGGCCTTTAGCAGGGATGCCCGTGGTACGGCGGGCGGAGGCGAAGGCGCGAAACGTACTGGATCGGGGATCGTCACCTCCTCCGTGAGCGGCGACTCCTGCAGACCGGCGTCGAGGCAGATATAGACGGGTCCGTAGGGCGAGGTCCGCGTGATCTGATTGGCCCTCAACACCGATTCCACCGCCGCCTGAGGCGAGGCCGGCTGATCGTCCCATTTGATGTAATTACGGACGATGGATGCCTGATCCTTAGCCGTGTGGATCCAATCGATCCAGGGACGGCGCCGATGAGCATCCACTGGACCCGTGGCGCCGAAGATTACCATAGGTGTTCGGTCGCACCAGGCGTTAAAAATCGGCATGGTCGCGTGCATCAGCCCGACGTTGGCATGCAATGCCACGGCCATCGGCTCTTCCGTCACCTTGCCGTAACCGTCAGCGATAGAAACCGCATGCTCTTCATGCAGGCAGATAACCATCTGCGGATTGTTGTTGCCCAGATAATTGACGATGCTGTCGTGAAATCCGCGATAGCTGGCGCCGGGCACCAGGGCGATATATTTAAGATCGAGCCTTCGGGTGACTTCAGCCACAACGTCGCTGCCCCACGCCATACGCGGTTTTCCCAAATTTCGTGGCCGGTCGATACGGGATTCGTTGGACCGCCGATTTCTCATCTGGGTCGTTTTCCTCGCGGTTTTGGTTTTCACTGGATTCCCTCCTCTAACGTCGTTGTGCGGCCAGGCTCGGTCACGCGCAGCAGATGCTCAAGCTTAATTTATGATTGGTCTTCAGGGCGCGCCAAAACGTGGACATCATGCTAAACCAGGAGATCCAGTAGGTGTCCACACAAATGAATGACAGGGTATTTGTTTTAGCGGTAGATGGGTGCTTTCTGGGAAGAGAGGAAGCCGGTCTATACCCGTTTTCGTCTTCGTAAAATTTTTAGCGCAGCCTCTTTAATGCCCATGTCCGGATCTTCGAGGAGAGCTCCAATTTCTTCCCTCAATGACTCGAGGTCCTTCTGTTTCCCCTCCTCGGCCAGTCGTTTTAACGCCAATCCCCGAATCCTGCCATCGCTGTCCTTCAGGCATTTTCGGTATACCTCGAGATAACCTGGGATCTGAGCCATGGGCCTCAAGCAGACCAGGGCATCAAAGCGGAGCTCGGCATCTTCGTGGTCCAGATATTTGAGATAGACCTTGGTGACTTCTTCTTTCTTGGAATAAAATCGCCATAGGTTAAATAGGATGGTCCTCTTCTGCTCTATGGGACCATGGTCAAGTCGGTCCAAGAGGAGGCCTAGAATTCGATCGTCCCTCAAGTTGCACAGGGCGGTGACGGCTGCTTGCTGAACTCGTAAATCACTATCATACAATCGCTCGATGAGGGAAATCGCTGCGGGGAAATTGCGCCTCCATCCCAACGCGAAGGTGGCATGGAGTCTCCGTTCGGGGTCTGAGATTTCGATCTCTTCCAGCAGTCGATCCGCAAGTGGCTGGGGGTCCTTTAAAAAGGGACCGATAACGCTCAACTGGATGGCGGCATCATGCCGGACCTCATCTTTCTCAGAGGGATCGACCATCATCTGGTAGAGAGGCCATGCGACTTCTTCTTTGGCCAAAGTGCCCAGAACACACATGATCTCCCATTTCAGGTCTCTGTCCGCATGCTTCAAAGCTCGCAAAAGCACAGGAAAGGCCTGATCACGTTCCTCAAATAATAACTCCACGGATTCAATATATTTCTTGGCCTTCTCAAGAACCCGTTCCCTTGGTTCAAATTGGATAACACGATTCATTGCGCTACCAGCTTCATCAATTCGCTTTTGAGAGAATTTCAGTTGCCTTTTGAGAGTCCATCACATAACCGATGAAGTCATCGATGTTGGCCAGGCTCGCGGCCTGGGCTTCAGGGGTCCCCGAATAGGTGCAGTCCCTCAATGCAACAGTGACGATGTCTCTGGCCTTGGCGTCCCTTGCAAGCCACTCGACACCATAATTGGTGCTGCCGCCGGCCACCACAAGGATCCAGACCCCTTTGACCCTTAAGAGTGCCTCCAACTTAGTCCCGTAAAAGGCACTGGACCGGACCTTCGTAACGACGAAGTCACCGGCGGTGGGCTTGAGCTCATCGATGACCTCTGCACCAGCTGTACCCTTGACGCAAACGGGATTCCCAGACCTTCGCAGGTAGGGAGCCCGTTCGGGCGGAAGCAACATGTCCGGATCGCTCTCCACGCGCGTATAGATGACGGGGATCGGGAGCGAGTGGGCGAGAACAATAAGAGCCCGGGTTCGCTTCACGACTTCCATCATCTCCGGTTTGGCAAGCGACGCTTTAATAAAGTCGTTTTGCATATCATGCAACACCAAGGCGGTGTTGGTGAGAGCCATCGGAGGTAAAGGTGCACCCTTCATCAAATCATCCTTTCAACTACAACATGAGAAAAACGGCTTACCATCCTATAGCGTAACTTTCCCGTCTCGGGTCCGCCCCACCCATCCATGTCCCCGTCAATGGATCTCTGACGATAGTGGCCGCGTCGCCAAACGACCACCGATTCACAATTTGTACATTATGTCCCTTTGCAATGAGTCCCTTCACCACGTCGGGAGGGATGCCCTCCTCCACCCTCAGCTCCTCAGGGACATCGACCAATGTGGGTGAAGTCCCTGGCCGATGGCTCCAGCGCGGTAATTCGACGGCCGCCTGGGGAGAGACCTGTCGGTCAAGGAGATGATGGAGGACCTGTACATTCGTTTGCGGTTGGTCGTCCGCACCGGGGGTCCCACCCACGGCGAAGAACTCGCCATTGCGTAGAACAAGGTATGAATTCAGCGTATGGGCAGGTCTCTTTCCCGGGATGAGGGCATTCGCCTTACCCGGCTTAAGATTAAAGCTAGACAACCGGTTATTCATCACCACCCCGGTATCACCGGCCACTATCCGCGAACCAAAATGCGCAAAAATACTTTGAATCAGAGAAACCACATTCCCGTCGCGGTCCGCAGTGCAAAGATAAGTCGTATCGCTACCAAAAGATGCGGAGAGATGCTGGCGAGTACGAGCCATGTCCGAAATAAGGCTCCGCCTGTTGCGGGCATGTTCTTTCGAAATCAGCAATGGAATTCCTGGATCGCCAAAATGTGGGTCTTCCAGGTGATTGATTCTGTCCTCAAAGGCGAGTTTTTTGGCTTCCACCATCACATGGATATCATCCACTGGATTGATACCTGCTAGCGGATAGCCCTCGATGATATTCAGCATCTCCAGGACGATAAAGCCCTGGGATACCGGGGGTTGCTCGAACAGGGAAAAATCCCGGTAGGTTGTGGTAATGGGATCCGTCCACTCCGCATGTCTCCCCGCGAGATCCTCCTGACTTATAATCCCGCCTTCCTGTTGCAGCGCGGCGCACATCCGCCCGCCGATTTCTCCCTGATAGAATGATTCCCTGCCCTTGTTCACAATTTGCTCCAAAGTCCTGGCCAGCTCTCCCTGTACCAGATAACTTCCGGGGACAGGGGGATCCAGAGGCCTGCGATAGGAACGGTCTACCCAGGGATAGAAAGGGGCTAATTCAGAGATGGATTCCAGCAATGTTCGGTAAACAGGAAACCCGTCGCGGGCATAACCGATAGCGTCCGCAGCAAGCCTTGTGAGCTCCATGGTTCCGTATTTGGAGTGTAGCTCCATCCAGCCATCGACGATTCCAGGCACGGCAATGCTCAACGGACCGTCGGAAGGAATTTGAGGTAAACCCTTGTCCTTGAAGAATTCCACTGTGGCCCTTTGTGGCGCAGGGCCGCTTGCATTAAGCGCCTCCACCCTTCCTTTGTCCTTCATAAGAACCAACGAAAAGAGATCGCCTCCGACACCACAGGCT
>SMUX01019562.1_pt1 | contig 20930 bp, 19 predicted proteins | sample 2456431 | NCBI WGS metagenome assembly SMUX01 (sample SAMN11095930, study PRJNA526329) | marine sediment metagenome | biome: Marine sediment; feature: Surficial sediment; material: Deep marine sediment; isolation source: Hadal surficial sediment | place: Pacific Ocean | collected 2014-11 | depth... | reverse complement strand
GTTCGGTAAACACGGTATCAAAATGTCCGGCGTCGCTATCGATATCGCTGCAATGCAGGAACGCAAGGCCACTATTGTCAGACAGCTGACCGGCGGCATTGCCGGACTGTTCAAGGCGAACAAGATAGAAGGGCTCGTCGGCCACGGAAAACTGCTGGCGGGCAAGAAGGTCGAGTTCACGCCGACCGATGGCGACGTTGAAGTGCTCGATGCGCGCTACGTCATTCTCGCATCCGGATCAACGCCGATCGAATTGGCGGTCGCGCCATTCGATGGTGAGCGCATCGTCGATTCCTGGGGCGCGCTGGAATTTTCGGAAGTCCCCAAGACGCTCGGCGTCGTTGGCGCCGGCATAGTCGGCCTCGAACTCAGTAGCGTCTGGAACCGGCTTGGGGCGGACGTCATAATTCTGGAAGCGATGGATGACTTTCTGTTTATGGCCGATAGGCAGATTGCGAAAGACGCGGCACGGCACTTCAAGAAACAGGGCTTGAAAATACATCTTGGCGCCAAAGTCACGTCAGCGAAAGCGTCGGCTAAGGGCGTCACGGTCAAGTACGAAGACAAGGACGGTTCCCAAACTGTTAACGTTGAAAAACTGATCGTCGCCGTTGGTCGCAGGTCTTTTACCGATGGCCTGTTTGCCGACGATGCCGGTGTGCTGACCGACGACCACGGCTGCATCGAGGTCGACGATCAATGCCGCAGCAGCGTCAAGGGCGTGTTTGCTGTTGGTGACTGTGTCCGGGGCCCGATGCTGGCCCACAAAGGCTCCGAAGAAGGCGTTATGGCCGCCGATCTCATCGCAGGCGAAATTACCGCGCTCAACTACAATGTCATTCCCTCGGTCATTTATACGGCGCCGGAAATTGCCTGGGTCGGCAAGACCGAAGAGGAAGTCATGGCCAGCGGCCGGCCATACAAAACAGGTACGTTTCCCTTCGCTGCGAACGGCCGGGCTAAAGCGATGGAGCAGACCGCCGGCATGGTCAAGATTATTGCAGCAAAAGACGACGACGAAGTTCTCGGCGTTCACATCATCGGCCCAATGGCCGGTGAGCTGATTTCAGAAGCCGTCCTCGCAATGGAATTCTCGGCAAGTACCGAGGACCTTCAACGCACGATACATGCACATCCGAGCCTGACCGAAGCCATACACGAGGCTTCGCTGGCCGTAGACAAACGCGCGTTGAACTTCATCAATAAATGATATCGCCACAGCTAACGGGGTCTGTCCCGGGGTCTGTCCCGGGGTCTGTCCCCAGCTACGCAACTACGGGCGAGACACTCGGGCAGGATCCCCTTTAATTTCTGCGACGAACTGATGTCACGTTCGGCACTTGCTCGAGTCGGCTGATGATCCGACTCAATGCCGGCAAGTCCGGGACTTCAATGCTGAGCTCCATGATAGCCTGCATTCGTTTTTTATCCGATTTTGTTTGCATGGCCAGCACGCTGATTTTTTCATCGGCAAGGACGCTGCTGATATCGCGTAGCAGGCCTTGTCGATCGTACGCGTACAACTTGAGTTCCGCAGGGTAGCTCGCATGTTCGGAGTTACCCCAGTCAACTTCGATGACGCGTTCGGGATTCCGCGAGTTCAGGCGGAGAAAGTTGCCGCAGTCCTGGCGATGGATGCTGACACCGCGGCCTTGCGTGATGTAGCCGGCAATATGTTCCGGTGGCACGGGACGGCAACACCTGGCAAATGTGGAGAGCAGATCACCAATGCCGCTGATCGAGGTCTTATTTCGCTGCGCTGCCTTTGACTTTCTCTGCCGCGGCTTTTTCAGAATTTCGCCATACTCATCACGGCGCAGGTTCTGCAGCGCAGTTGCGATCGCGGCAGTGGACAAGTCTCCGGCGCCGAGCGCAGTGCAAAGCGCCGCGCTGTCTTTGAATTTGAGATGCTTTGCGATCTCGTTGGCCGGTATGTCGCGTACGTTCAATCGCGCCAATTCACGGTCGAGCATTTCCCGTCCCTGCCGCCGGTTTTGTTCCTTGTCCTGCTGTCTGAACCACGACCTGACCTTGGCCCGGCTTCGTGTTGCTGCCAGGTAGCCAAGCTGCGGATTCAACCAGTCGCGGCTCGGTTTCGCCTCGCTCGCTGTAATAATCTCGATTTTATCGCCGTTCTGGACTTTGTAGCTTAACGGCACTATCCGGCCGTTGACCTTGGCGCCACGGCATCGATGACCGACCTGTGTGTGTACGTGATAAGCAAAGTCGAGCGGTGTCGAGCCGGCGGGCATTTCGGCGACGTCGCCTTTCGGGCTGACCGCATATACGCGATCCTCGAACACGTCGTCACGAATCTGGTCGAGCAGCTCATCATCCCGGTCCGACGGTTCGAGTATGTGTCGGATAAAACGAATCTTCTGATCGAACGCCGCTTCCGGAGGGCTGCCTTCCTTGTAGCGCCAGTGCGCAGCAACACCGAGTTCTGCCTGCCGGTGCATATCGTGTGTGCGTATCTGCACTTCAACCGTTCGGCCTTCCGGACCAATCACGGCCGTATGCAATGACTGGTAATTATTTTCCTTCGGATTCGCGATGTAGTCGTCGAATTCACCCGGCAGGTATGACCACAGGTTATGAACGACGCCGAGCGCCGCGTAACATTCTCTGACGTCGTTGACGAGTACCCGCACGGCACGCTCGTCGAAAATGTGCTCGAGACCCGATCCCTTACGCTGCATCTTTCGCCATATGCTGTAAATATGCTTGGGCCGGCCGCTGATGTCTGCGTCGAGGCCTGCCTTTGCGAGTTCGACCAGCAGTTGTGACTTGACCGTGGCAATGAACGATTCCCGTTCTGTGCGCTTTTCGTTCAGGGACTGCGCGATTTGCTTATAGGTAACCGGTTCGAGATACCGGAAAGCGAGGTCCTCCAGTTCCCACTTGAGTCGCCATACGCCGAGCCTGTTCGCCAGCGCCGCATAGATCTCGCGGGTCTCGATGGCCAGTGCCTGTTGCTCATCCATCGGTGCTTTTTTCGCGAGGCGCAGTCGATACAACTGTTCGGCGATGCGCACGAGGACGAGGCGCACATCGGACACGATGGCCAATAGCATTTTGCGCAGCGCCTCCGACTGCTGCACGGCAAGCGCCTCGCCGGGCTGCCAGTCTGGCGGCAGCCTGAACCTGCCAAGCTGTACCAGCCCATGGGCGATGCCGGCCAGCTCGCCAATATCGCTGGCCTCCAGCTTCGCACTCCCCAGCAGATCGTCACGGAGAAGAGGATAGACATGAACGGCCGCAATCACGGCGGGCGACAGTCCCAGACCCTCAACAATATCTGCAATGGCCCGGCCTTCCGCGCGTTGCTGCCTGATCTGCTCTTGCTCGGGCAGTGCATCGAGAAATTCCCGTGCAGCGGCGACAAGCCTTTCCTCATCGCTGCTTTTTTTCAAGTTTTCGAGCTCGGAAGTGACCATTTGGCGATGTTTCAGTGGTGTGCAAGGTACTAAGAACCGTTATCATACGCTCAGAATTCGGGCCGCGACCCATCGGTCCGAAACCGGTCCTTGGGCGTTTGGACATTGGGTATGAAAGCGTTTCAGGCTTCTTTTGCGGTCGCGCCGGTTTGCCCGGTTGTTCCTCTGCCCGGAGAGAAGGCGGGGCGATTCTTCGACCCCTTGATGATCAATGACATGCTGCAGAGGCCTGTTGGCTCCTGCGGCCGCGATTTGTGATCAGGAAATATGGCAGGACACAGTAAATGGGCGAATATTCAGCACCGCAAGGGCGCCCAGGACAAAAAGCGCGGTAAGCTGTTTACCAAGCTGATTCGCGAAATCACGATTGCTGCGCGTAGCGGCGGTGGGGACATTGCCGCGAACGCGAGATTACGGCTTGCGGTCGAGAAAGCAAAGTCCCAAAGCATGCCCAAGGACAATATCGAGCGAGCCATCAAACGAGGTGCGGGTGAACTGGATGGAACCGACTACCAGGAAATCCGTTATGAAGGCTACGGGCCCGGCGGGACGGCAGTCATGGTCGATTGCATGACCGACAACCGCAACCGGACCGTCGCGGAGGTCCGCCACACGTTTTCGAAATTCGGTGGTAATCTGGGCGCCGACGGCTCGGTCAGCTACATTTTCAATCACGTTGGTCTTCTTTCATACCCTGCAGGGAGCGACGAAGACACCATCATGGACGCCGCAATCGAAGCAGGAGCCGAAGACGTCATCGTCGATGAAGACATGTCGATCGATGTACTGACCGATCCCGCAGACTTTGAATCGGTCAGAGATGCGATGCTCGAAGCCGGATTCGCTCCGGACATTGCTGAAGTAACGATGCGGGCCTCAAGTCATTCCAAATTGGAATTGCAGGAAGCCAGTTCGATGATCAAGATGCTTGAAATGCTCGAGGACCTTGATGATGTGCAGAACGTCTACAGCAATGCTGACATTAGTGAAGAGATTCTGGCCCAGTTATGAAGCGACGGCTGAGGACGCGATTTGTCTGACAAATTGAGAATTCTCGGAATTGACCCGGGGTCGCGGCTGACCGGCTTCGGTGTGCTTGACTTCGAAGCCGACAACCCGACTTACGTGGCGTGTGGCACGGTGCAAAGCACCGAGGGTGAATTTCCGGACAGACTCAAGCGCATCTTTGAATCAGTAAGCCAGATCGTTTCTGAGTACCGGCCCGATGCCGTTGCCATCGAAAGCGTTTTCGTCCATCGAAATGCGGGCAGCGCCCTGAAGCTGGGTCATGCCCGGTCGGCAGCTCTGTGCGCCACGTTCGAACTGGATGTCGAGGTCTTCGAATATGCGCCACGAGAGATCAAGCAGGCGGTGGTCGGCAACGGTTCTGCGACCAAGGACCAGGTCCAGCACATGGTGGTTTCCCTTTTGCGACTCGACGGCGCACCGTCTGCCGACGCGGCGGATGCGCTGGCTACAGCTCTTTGCCACGGACACCAGCGACGTTTGAACGCGCGGCTGTCCGGCAAGTCAACAGGTGCAGGGACTCAATGATCGGCTCTCTTCGCGGCCGCCTTGCGCACAAGCAGCCACCGCAGATTATTCTCGAGTGTGGCGGTGTCGGCTACGAAATTGAAACGCCGATGTCGACATTTCTTGCACTGCCCGGGATCGGGTCGGAGCTCTTCCTTTATACGCATCTTGTGGTGCGCGAAGATGCACAGACCTTGTTCGGGTTTTCCACCGAAGAAGAGAAGACCCTGTTCCGGTCGCTTCTGAAGGTCAGTGGGGTAGGTGCCAAAATGGGCCTCGCAATTCTGTCGGGCATGACCGTCGCTGATTTCCAGCGTTGCGTGCAGTACGAAGACACTGCCATGCTCGTCAAAATACCCGGCGTTGGTAAGAAGACTGCCGAACGCCTGATTATCGACATGCGTGACCGCATCGACAGGATATCCACAGATTCGGGTAGCGATAAAAGCGGGACAACGCGATCCGACCCCAGAAACGAGGCATTTGATGCGCTGATTTCCCTGGGTTACAGGGCGAACGAAATCAACCGCTTGCTTGGCAGCCTGGATACCGCGGAAAAATCTGCTGAAGACATCATCCGGCTCGCACTGCACCAGGCTGTAAGCTAGTGGTCCAACAAGGCTATATTGATGGTCTCAGACTGGACCACTAGAACATGACCAGCATCGAACATGAACGATTGACAAGCGCCGTGCCTCGCGCCGAGGACAAGGCATTCGACCGGGCGATAAGACCGAAAATACTGGATGATTTTATCGGTCAGGCCACGGTCAAGCAACAGATGACAATATTCATTACGGCTGCCAGAAATCGCGGCGAGTCGCTGGATCATGTGCTGATCTTCGGACCGCCGGGTCTGGGCAAGACAACCCTGGCGCACATCGTTGCCAATGAGATGGGGGTCAACCTGAGACAGACCTCCGGGCCCGTTCTCGAGCGCCCCGGCGATCTTGCGGCGATTCTCACAAACCTGGAGCCAAACGATGTTTTGTTTGTCGATGAGATCCATCGCCTGAGTCCTGTTGTCGAGGAAGTACTCTACCCGGCATTGGAGGATTTCCAGCTCGACATCATGATCGGTGAGGGTCCCGCGGCACGTTCGATCAAGCTCGACCTGCCACCGTTTACCCTTATCGGGGCAACAACTCGCGCAGGTCTGCTGACGTCCCCGCTTCGCGACCGTTTCGGTATTGTGCAACGACTCGAGTTCTATACGACGGAGGAACTTGAGGCAATTGCGAACCGGTCGGCAGGAATACTCGATCTGCCGCTGGAACTGAACGGTGCCCAACAGATCGCCCAACGGGCGCGGGGAACGCCGAGGGTTGTCAATCGCCTGCTACGGCGTGTCAGAGACTTTGCCGAAGTGCAGGCCGACGGCGTCATCACGGAACAGGTAGCGGTGAGTGCAATGGATATGCTCCAGGTCGATCCAAATGGCTTCGATGCCATGGACAGGCGCTTGCTGCAGACGATCATCGAAAAATTCGACGGCGGTCCGGTCGGCATCGAAAGCCTTTCCGCCGCCGTCGGCGAGGAGCGGGTCACGATCGAGGACGTGCTCGAACCATACCTGATCCAGCAGGGATTCATCATGCGAACGGCCCGTGGCCGGGTTGCAACCCGAAACGCGTATCTGCATTTCGGTCTGACGCCGCCACAGCGTGATGCAGCCCCTGAGCTGCCCCTTTTTGACAAATCCTGAGCTGGGATTCTTGGACACAAAGACCCGTCAAGAACCCTTCGCGTGGCCCGTGCGCGTTTATTACGAAGACAGCGACGCGCAGGGACTTGTCTATTTTGCCAACTATTTCAAATTCATGGAACGGGCGAGGACCGAGTGGTTGCGATCGCTCGGCATCGAACAGGATGCCCTGATGCGCGATGACAGGCGGGTTTTTGTCGTCGTCGACACGCACGCGGATTTCCTGGAACCAGCCAGGTTCAATGATGAATTACTGGTGACGGTCAATCTCGTCAGCCTGGCGCGAGCGAGCTTTTTGATCGAACAGCAGATATTTCGTAACTCACTTGACGGCGCATTGCTGTGCCGGGGCACAACGCGGGCAGCATTACTGAGCACCGATACGCTGAAACCCGTTCGGGTGCCTGCTTCATTATTTGAGGGATCCCCACCATGACAACTGATATGTCGTTACTTAGCCTGGTTATGGGCGCCAGTTTTCCTGTGCAGCTTGTGCTGCTCCTGTTGCTGGCCGCATCGTTTATATCCTGGAGCATTATATTCACCAAGCGACGGCTGATTCGACGCACGAAATCTGCGTCGGACGACTTCGAAGCGAGCTTCTGGTCTGGCGGCGACCTGAACACACTTTATCGGAGCGCCACGCGAGAGCCGGGCGGCAGTCTTGGCATGGCCAGCATATTCGAGTCGGGTTTCCGGGAATTCAACCGCGTATCGCAACAGGGCGATGTCAAACGCGACAAATTAGTCGACGAATGCCGGCGCGCGATGAGGGTCGCACAAATGCGCGAGGTCGACCGGCTGGAGCAAAGTCTGGCGACGCTTGCAACGATCGGCTCGACCAGTCCCTATGTCGGCCTGTTTGGAACAGTCTGGGGCATCATGAATTCCTTCCGTGCCCTTGGCAACGTGCAGTCCGCGACCCTTGCAATGGTTGCCCCGGGAATCGCAGAGGCGTTGGTGGCCACTGCCATGGGCCTGTTCGCCGCCATTCCGGCGGTTATCGCCTACAACAGTTATGCAGACAAGGTTGCGCGCCTGGAAATTCGCTACGACGGATTCATGGAGGAGTTTTCCAGTATTTTGCAGCGACATTCGCATTCGCAAAAAGGAGCTTGAGATGTCAGCACCGATGCGAAAGCGCAAGTTGATGGCAGAAATTAACGTCGTGCCTTACATCGATGTCATGCTTGTCCTGTTGATTATTTTCATGGTGACCGCACCACTCCTGACACAAGGCATAGACGTGGAGTTACCAAAAGCCGGCGCAGAACCAATTGACGACGTTCCAAATCAGCCGCCACTCGTGCTCAGTGTCGATGCCGACGGTAATCTTTACATCAATGTTGGTGACGACGAAGATCAGCCGGCGAGCGCAAAAGAAATCGTCGCACGCACAGCTGCGGTGTTGCGCAACCGTCCCGAGACGCCGATCCTCATTAAGGCTGACAGAGCCGTTGATTACGGCCATGTCGTGGGCGCGATGGTGCTCCTGCAACAGGGCGGCGCTGAGCACGTCGGCTTCCTCACCGATCCCCTGGAAACGTACCCGGTTCCAGAGTAAGGCAGCAAGCAAGGCCGAATATTCCATGAGACCGCCCGAGATCAGTGACAACGATTTAATTTGCGAACGGATTTCGATATTCCTCTATGGTGACACTTCGTAGTTTTCATTGGCTGTCCGGTGTGTGGCCGGATCTCGTTGCGCCTGACTGGCTCTTCCATCGAGCCATAGCTCGCTATGGCTCTCAGTCCAGAGCTGCGCCAGTCACAACGATCTCACGCCCACACTGCCGGACTCTCACGGAAAATTCGGACTAGGGTGCTTCACGACCAGTACAACGTCATTCCGGTTTTCTTCGCCGGATTACTGCACGCAGCGATAATCGCGGCGATGTTATTTGTATTCGATTTCTCGCGACCGGTACATCCTGCAGTACCGCTGGCGATCAAAGGCACGTTAGTGACCGAAGAAGCGCTGCGCCGGCCACCGCCGGAGCCGGAGCCCGAACCGGAAATCGAGCCGGAAATCGAACCGGAACCGGCTATCTCGGAACAGGAAAGAATCGCGGCCGAGGAACGCAAGCGCCAGGAGGACCTTCGAATCGAACAACAGCGTATCTCAAGACTCAAGAAACAGCAGCAACAAGAGGCTGCCGAGAAAAAACGCCGCCGGGAAGCCGAACTGCAACGCCGCCGTGACGAGGCGGAGAGAAAACGGCTCGCAGATGTTGAACGCCAGCGAGTTGAGAACGAACGCAAGCGCCGGGAAGCAGAGGAGGCTGAAAGGCAAAGACTGTTTGATCGCGAAATTGCCGAGGAGGCGGAGCGCCTGGAGGCCATGAATTCCGGGGCGCTGGCTCGATATCTCTATGCCATCCGGCAGAGGATTCAACGCAACTGGGTCAGGCCCCTGAGCGCCAGGCCTGGGCTGGAATGCGTCGTTAATGTCAGGCAATTACCGGGCGGGGAAGTCGTCGGAGTAACTATCGGCCAGTGCAACGGAGACGATGCTGTTCAGCGGTCGATCGAAGCGGCTGTCTTCAAAGCCTCGCCGTTGCCGGAACCCGAGAATCCGGCATTGTTCGATCGAAACTTGCGCATCACATTTAAACCTGAACAATAGGGGCCTCTCTGGTTTGATCCGGGTCACGACTATGCAGGAAGCCTTTAAAAGGTGCTTTGCCGCCGGCGTCCTGACGCTCCTGGCGTCACAAGCGACGGCGGAGCTACAAATTGAGATCACGCAGGGGGCCGGCAAACGTGCGCCCGTCGCTGTCGTGCCTTTCGGCTGGGAGGGTAGCGACGCCAGCGCGCCGCTGAATGTCGCCGGGGTCATCGGAGCTGACTTGCAGCGGAGCGGTCGCTTCGGGCCGATTCCGGAGGAGGACATGTTGCAGAAGCCGACGACCGGCGTCGAGGTGGATTTCGACGACTGGTCGATTCTCGGCGTCGAGGCCGTCATTATCGGGCGGGTTACACAGACCGGAGCGAACGCATACAGCGTACAATTTCAGTTATTTGATGTTTTTCGACGGGAGCAGCTGGTCGGCTACCGCATGCCGGCGAGCAGGGGCACGGTGCGGCTTGTCGCGCACCGGGCGGCAGATATGATTTTTGAGAAGCTGACCGGAATTCAGGGTGTCTTTGCAACAAAAATTGCATACGTCACGGCACAGCAGGACAGTGGCAACAGGATATATACGCTGGTCGTGTCTGACGCGGACGGCGAGAACGAGCACACGATCATGGAATCTACGGATCCGATCATGTCGCCGGCATGGTCGCCTGACGGCCGCAGGCTTGCGTATGTTTCTTTTGAAGGCCACAAGTCCACCGTGTTTGTGCAAACGGTGCGTACCGGCAACCGAATCAAAGTGTCCAGCCGTACTGGAATCAATGGTGCGCCTGCGTTTTCACCCGATGGCCGCGATCTTGTGTTGACGCTCGGCGGTGCCGACGGAAATCTCGATATCCATGTAATGAATCTCTCGACCAGGGATGTGACACGCCTGACAACCAGCAGGGCCATCGATACCGAAGGCAGCTGGTCGCCCGACGGCAAGCAGATCTATTTTACGTCGGACCGGAGCGGCGGGCCTCAGGTATACCGGATCGATGCCTCCGGCGGCACGCCGGAGCGCATTACCTTCGAAGGCAGTTATAATGCGCGCCCTCGCTTGTCGCCTGACGGCAAAAAGCTGGCGATGGTGCATCTCGACCGGGGAAATTACAGAATAGGCGTTCTCGACCTGGACAGCGGCAATTTTCTGGTCTTGTCGAGCGGGCGCCAGGATGAGTCGCCGAGTTTTGCACCGAATAGCGACACATTGATTTATGCGACACGGCAGGGACAAAATGGCGTCCTGGAAACGGTTACTGCAGATGGCCTGATCAGACAGCGTATGGGCTCGGGCGGGGCTGATGTGCGCGAGCCGGTCTGGTCACCGTTTCCACGGCCCTAGCAAAATCTAGGATTTAGTTTATAACATGCATATATATCATTGATTTTTAAATTGATATTGCTGCAAAGTCTTGCCCAGCATTCTAAAAACCAGCAAAAGGACAGCAAAATGAGCCAATACAGAATATTCCTGATCAGCCTTCTGGCAGCCATAGTTGCGGGCTGCGCATCGACATCGATTCCCGATCCTGAGGCGGGCGACGGCAGCATGGACAGTAGCGGTGACGGCTCCAGCTCAAGCGGCTTTGAGGACCGCTCCGCCTTCGGCGGCGAAGACGTTCCGTTTGAAGGCAGCGACGCTGCCATGGCCATGATCATCTATTTCGATTTCGATCAGTCTGATCTCAAGCCGCAATATGCAGATCTGCTTGCCCGGCATGCGAACAGGTTGTCGAATAATTCGGCTGCGCGGATCCGCCTGGAAGGCCATGCGGACGAACGCGGATCGCGCGAGTACAACATCGGCCTTGGCGAGCGCCGTTCTCAGGCTGTGCGCCGCATGCTGCTTATTCAGGGCGCGACCACCAGTCAGATTTCGACGGTGAGTTTTGGCGAGGAACGGCCGGCAGCGTTTGGCAGTAATGAAGAATCGTATGCATTAAACCGGCGTGTCGAAATCAAGTACCTCAACTAACAGCGAGCAAACGTGATCAGACAAAAGATTCTGGCGATTGTCGCAATACTGCCTGTCCTGGCAGCAGGTTGCGCCATGATGCCGCAGGAGGCCGACGATCCGGTGCTGGTGAAGCTGAACGAACTCGAGCGACGGCTCAGCGCGATCGAGCGCATGTTGGCAAGCGGCAGCCTCATCGATCTGACAATACAGACCGACGAGCTGCAACAGCGGACCCGCGAATTTCAAGGTCGGATTGAGACGCTCGAGCATGACGCGACGGGTGCCGTCGAGCGACAGCGTGAGCTCTATGCCGACCTTGATATGCGAATTCAAAACCTGGAACGCCTGTCGCGTGGTTCTACAGGCCGGCTCAGCGTTCTCGACGGCGGCTCGCTCGCGCCCGGACAGCTGCCGGTGCCCGGCGGTTCCGATCGCGATAACTATCAGGCTGCATTCGAGTTGCTCAAAGAGCAGCGCTATGAACCGGCCGCTATGGCGTTTCAGCAATTTCTCGTCAGCTATCCGGACAGTCAGCTCGCAGACAATGCTCAATACTGGCTCGCGGAATCGTATTACGTGACGCAACAGTATGACCTGGCGCTTGATGAATTCGAGAAGGTCATCAACAACTATGCGACGTCACGCAAGGTGCCGGATGCCTTGCTAAAAGTTGGCTATTGCAACTATGAGTTGGAGCGCTGGAACGCGGCGCGGCGCGCGCTTGGCAGGGTGCAGGCCGACTATCCCGACACAACTGCCGCCCGGCTGGCCGAACAACGCCTGAAGCGGATGGACAGCGATGGCCAGTAGGCAGCGAATGTAGTACCGCCGCCAGAAAGAACAAATGTCATGCGACAACCACAGCTTGTCATTTGCCTGCCGTCCGGTATCATGCCGGCCGGCACTCGCACCAGCCTGCCACTTGAACGGCGTGGACAAGTATGGCTTGTCACCTGAAGCGCCGCTGTTCAAAACGGGGGTATAGCTCAGTTGGTAGAGCATCGGCCTTTTAAGCCGCTGGTCCCAGGTTCGATTCCTGGTGCCCCCACCATTTTTCTACGCACTTATTAGAAAACACGCGACGACCGAATCATGTGCCGCTATGATTAGCGCCTTTGTTTCCCGGGCCGGGCTCGACAGTAGTGGCACAAAATCGCTGGAAAATTCACAAGTTCGGTGGCAGCAGCCTTGCCGACGCGGACTGCTTTCGCCGTGTCGCTGCGATCCTCTCTGATCAGACCGAAGCCAGGATCGGCGCGGTGGTATCCGCGATGGCTGGAATGACGGACGAACTCCTGCGACTGGCTCTTCTGGCCGAGCAGGATGACCATAGCTTTACTGCGGAACTGCACTGCATCGGCGAGCGATACGCCAATACTGCACGGGAACTCGTCAAAAGCGAGGCCCTGGTCGGCCTGCTGGACCTTTGGGGGCAGGATGCCGCAGACATCGAAGATATCCTGCAATCAATCGCACTGGCCAAGTCTGCTCCCCAGCGCAGCCGCGATGTCGTTGCAGGCTATGGAGAGATTTGGTCCGCAAGACTCCTCGCGGCTCTGCTTGAACAAGAGATAGGCAGCGATCGCGGCGGCACCTGGATCGATGCACGCCAGATCGTGACCGTGCGTCAGAGCGGACTTGGCCCGAGTATTCTTTGGCATGAATCAAGAGAAAATTTTGCAAGAATCGTCGATCGCGATTTCAAGGGGATCGCCGTCATCACCGGATTTATCGCCTCGGACGAGGAAGGCCTGCAGACGACACTCGGCCGGAATGGTAGCGATCACTCCGCAGCAATATTTGCAGCGCTGACGCATGCCAGCGAGCTGAGTATCTGGAGTGATGTCGACGGCATAATGAGCGCAGACCCCAACAAAGTGCCGGAGGCCCGCGTCATCGAGCAGCTCTCCTACAGCGAGGCCATGGAACTCGCATACTTTGGTGCGCAGGTCATACACCCGCAGACATTGGGACCGGCAGTAGAACACGATATCCCGATTGTTATTCGAAACAGCTTTGACCCCGATCACCCGGGCACTCGAATCGTCGCAGAGGTCGATTCCGACGAGCAGATCAAGGGGATCACGGCGATCGGCGGCATGGCGCTGGTCAATCTCGAGGGTTCGGGAATGATTGGTGTCCCCGGAACCGCCGACCGGCTTTTCGCGGCGCTCAAGCATGCCGGCGTGTCGGTGACACTCATATCGCAGGCCAGTTCCGAGCAGTCAATCTGTATCGCCGTGCCACAGGAACTGGCCGAACGTGCCAGAGCCGTTATCAGTGACGCGTTCGCCGATGAGCTGGCAAGCGGGCAGATCCAGAATGTCGACGTAACAGACGCTCAGAGCATCGTGGCAGTCGTGGGCGACAGTATGGCCGGGTCACCCGGGCTGGCGGCGAAATTCTTCGGTACGCTTGGCCGTGCCGGTATCAACGTGAGAGCAATCGCGCAGGGATCGTCGGAACGTAACATTTCTGCGGTGGTCGATTCAGACGATGCGGTACGAGCGCTTCGGGCAGTGCATTCCGGCTTTTATCTATCTTCCAAGACGATATCCATCGGCCTCATCGGCCCGGGGTCGGTTGGCGGAACGCTGCTGGAACAGATTCACAGACAGAGCGACCGTCTAATAAACGATTTCAACCTCGATCTCCGGGTGCGCGCGATCGCACGTTCCAGAAAGATGTTGCTGGGTGAACGCCGAATCGCGTTGGCGACCTGGGACGAGAATATGCACGAGTCGGGCGAGGATCTCGATCTCGATCGTCTGCAACATCACGTGCATGCCGACCATTTACCTCATGCAGTCATTATCGACTGTACAGCAAGCGAATCGGTGGCCAGACGTTACGCCGGCTGGCTTGAAAAGGGCATTCACGTCATTACACCGAACAAGAAAGGATTAAGCGGCGATTACGCATACTACGAATTAATGCAAGAGTGCGCAAAGCAGGGCAGTTCTCATTGTTTTTACGAGACGACCGTCGGCGCCGCGTTGCCGGTGATCAGCACCCTGCGTGATCTCGTCGATACAGGCGATCAGATTCATTCCGTTGAAGGAATATTATCTGGCACGCTTTCCTATCTTTTTAATGTCTATGACGGCACTCGCCCGTTTTCGGAAATCGTCCGGGAGGCGCGAAAAAGCGGCTACACTGAACCGGACCCGCGCGACGACCTGTCCGGCATGGATGTCGCGCGAAAGCTCACCATCCTCGCTCGGGAGCTGGGCCAGAAAATAAAGATCGGCGACTTTCCCGTTCAGAATCTGGTGCCCGACGAATTGCGTAGCCTGAGTATTGACGACTTTCTGGACGGGCTTCCACGTTACGACGACCAGATGCGGCAGCTGTACAGCGAAGCGGAAAGCCAGGGACGTAAACTCCGCTACATTGCGAAACTGAATGCCAATGGCGACGCATCGGTCGGCCTGGACATGGTCGAGCCGGATCACGCGTTTTGCAACATTAACCTGACCGACAACATCGTCCGTTTTGTCACCGATAGATACTCGGCCAATCCACTCGTGGTGCAGGGGCCCGGAGCGGGCCCGGCCGTCACCGCGGGAGGGGTTTTCGCGGACCTGTTAAGGCTTTCGAATTATCTGGGCGGCGGTGACTAGTGGTCCATCAATATAGCCTTGTTGGACGGCAAAGATGAGCGATGCTTCAATGGTTACTGCTTTTGCGCCAGGCTCGATCGGCAATGTCTGCGTCGGCTTCGACATGTTGGGTCTCGCGCTTGCCGGCGTTGGGGACCGCGTAACGGCAAAACGTACTGGTACAGCAGGTATCAGCATCGCCGAGGTTCGCGGCCTCGACGGCGAAGTCCACCCGTCTCTTTCCACCGAGCCGGATCAGAATACGGCCTCAATTGCAGCCCGGGCACTTTGGCAAGCGCACGGTGATTCGACTGGCATTGAATTGCTCCTTCGCAAGGGCGTTCCGCTGCAGTCAGGCATGGGCGGTTCGGCAGCATCCGCCGTGGCCGCCGTCGTCGCGGTAAACGCCCTGTTGCCGGAATCGCTTCCGCATGAACAACTCCTGCCATTCGCGCTGGAGGGCGAAAAGTACGCGAGTGCCGGCCTGCATGCCGACAATGTTGCGCCGAGCCTGATGGGCGGTCTCGTACTTTGCCCGGCCGTTTTGCTACCGAGGATGATGCAGATCAAGACGCCCACCGGGGTATCGAGCGTTCTGCTTCATCCCGAAATGCAGCTAGATACGGCGAAGGCACGACGCAGCCTTGCCAAGGGATACACGCTGGAGCAATGGCTGTTACAACAGGCCTACCTGGCCGGCTTCATCACCGGATGTGCAGCTGACGATCATGCGTTGATTCGCCAGAGCTTTCACGACGTCATCATCGAACCACAACGCTCCGCGGCGGTCGCGTGCTTTGACGCTGTCAAAGAAGCCGCCATGAAGGCAGATGCGCTCGGCGCGTCTCTGTCCGGCAGCGGACCGAGTATTTTCGCATTGTGCATGGATTCAAACGCGCCCCATGTCGCATCTGCAATGGAACAGGCTTGCCGCAGCAGTGGCATCGAATGCCAGTCCTGGGTCAGCCCGATGACAGCGCCCGGCGCGCACGTGGAAGACAGTCAATGAAATTCCGCAGCACCCGCGGTGCTATGGCGCAAACTCTCGACGAGGCACTTATAAGCGGCATCGCTGCCGATGGCGGGCTCTTCGTTCCTGACGTGCTGCCGCAATTCCACACGGATGATTTTGACGGCGCTGATTCCGTGCTCGACATCGCGAAAATTCTGCTGACGCCGTTCTTCGAAGGGTCCCGGCTCGCTGACGAGCTGGATAGCATTTTACTGGAGACATTTGCTTTTCCGCTGCCGCTGACCCGTTTGCCGTTCGCTACTGGCAGAGCGGAGCTACTCGAACTCTTCCATGGCCCAACTGCAGCGTTTAAGGACGTTGGAGCAAGATTCCTGGCGGCGTGTCTTTGCCGGCTCGAGCAAGAGGCGGCAACGCCACTGACCGTTCTCGTTGCAACGTCGGGTGATACGGGCGGAGCCGTTGCAGCGGCGTTTGACGAGCGTCCCGGCATTCACATCGTGGTACTTTTTCCTGACGGTCGGGTATCGGAACGCCAGGCCCATCAACTGACCTGCTGGGGCGACAACGTATTGTCGCTCGCCGTGCAGGGTTCCTTTGACGACTGTCAGACGCTCGTCAAGTCGGCTATGGCGGACCAATCACTCTGCGAGCAGTATCGCTTCAGCTCCGCGAACAGCATCAACATTGGGCGGCTTTTGCCACAATGCACCTATTACGCGGCAACCAGCCTGCGGCACTGGCGTGAGACAGGCCGAAGACCCGGATTCATTGTGCCGACGGGCAATCTGGGTAATGCATTCGCCTGCATCATGACCCGGGAAATGGGTCTGCCGATCGGCGAGATCGTTCTTGCAACAAATGCAAACCGGATAATCGCCGACTATCTTGCCGGCTCGGAATGGGCGCCGCGGGCAAGCATTGCAACGCTCGCGTCGGCAATGGATGTCGGCAATCCAAGCAACATGGAACGTTTGAGAGACTTGCTGGGTGACGCAGATGCTCTTAAGAAGCATATCCAGGTCTTTACGGCCAGCGATGAGAATATTGAACAGCAAATCAGACAGAACTATGCCGCATTCGGTTTCGCGATCTGCCCGCACACGGCCACGGCAACTTATGCTTATCAACAGTTGAGTCAGGCGGTGAAAGATGCCAACGACTGGATCATCGTCGCCACTGCACACGCTGCGAAATTCGAACTGATCGTCGAACCATTAATCGGCGATGTAGTGCCGCTACCGGATCCCCTGCAGGAAATCCAGTCGAAGCCGAGCCGGTCGGTATCGATCACCGCCGACATGAGCTCGTTCAAGAAGGCGCTTCATGATCGATTTTGTCTTGACGGTGATGTGCAGGCGGGCGATAAATAGTGTCACCTGATTCCTGTCCGGACACGGAAACCCTGGACGATGAGTGACTTCCTTCCCGTCGATTCGCTCGGAAACTATCTGCTTGCCCTGCTGCTGGTCGTATTGTTGCTGGCGCTGCTCGCCGTTTATCAGCGGCGCTACAGACAAGCGCGCAGGCTGACAAAAGTGCTTGGCGCGATCGCGTTCGACCGCATTGACGGGCTCATTATTCCAAGTGCCGACATAGGTGAGATCCAGATTGATCATCTCTTGCTGACGTCCGAGGGACTGCTCATCGTCGATATCAAAGATGTCAGCGGCTCTGTGTTTGGCAGCGACAAGATGCAGGATTGGACGGTCATCAGCGATGACCATCGATTTACTTTCGCCAATCCACAACATGGGCTATACGATCGCATCGCCGCCGTGCGTCAGATTGTGCGGCAGGTGCCAGTGATCGGCCGTGTTTTGTTCCTCGATGGCGCCGAATTCACCAAGGGGGTGCCCGGTCTGGTCTGTACGCTCGACAGCCTGCTCAAGGAGTTTGCTGAAAAGGACAGGCCGGTGGCCAAAGTGAAGGTCAAGGCTTTCAAGCCTCATTGGGACCTTATTCGTGAGAGGGCGGAGACTGCCCAATCCGGCTGGCGATCAAGAAAGAAACGGCGATAGATATGGGAACGGGTCCCATGGGGTCTGCCCCCGGGTCTAGAGCGCGAAGAAACGTTCGGCATTGGCTGTCGTCGCCTGCGCGACTGCCATTTCCGTTTCCTGCATCACCTCGGCGACAACTCTCAGTACCTCAGTCAGGTGCATGGGCTCATTACGGCGTGTCTTTGGTTTCGGGTGCAGCGTTCGCGGCAGCAGATAAGGCGCATCGGTCTCGATCATCAGGCGGTCCAAAGGAATATCTGAAACGATTTCCTTAAGCGCTTCACCACGACGCTCGTCGCAAATCCATCCGGTTACGCCTATATAAAGGCCCATAGACAGACAGTCGTGCAGCGCATCGCGATCACCCGTAAAACAATGTGCCACGCCTGCCGAAATCTTGTCGATCATCGGCTTCAGTATTTCAATGAAGTCATTGTGCGCATCTCGCTGGTGCAGGAAGACAGGAAGACCGCACTCCACCGCAAGCTCTAGCTGGTATTGAAACGCGTCCCGCTGTGCATCCCGCGGCGAAAAATTACGGAAGTAGTCAAGGCCGCACTCGCCAACGGCAACCACCGCATCCTCTCGCAACAGCCCGGCCAGCGTTGCCTGGAGAGCCGGAGAATAGTCACTCGCATGATGTGGGTGGATACCTGCGGTCGAAAACAGTTGGCCGGGTCTGGACTTCGAAAGCGCCAGTGCGTCCTGACTGCTTTGTGCGCTGGATCCTGTGACGATGATGCGTGTGACACCGGCATCTGCGGCTCGCTCAATCACTTGCTCGCGATCATCATCGAAACTGTCGTGCGTCAGATTTGCGCCGATATCAACAAGGTGATCAGTCATCGGATATCAGAGTATCAGCGCGGGCGCCAACGAAACATGGCCGCCCCCAGTCCTAAGAAAACCAAACTCATTACCGACAATGAAATGAGTGCAGGTGCAACATCGACCAGGGTAGCGCCGTCGAGCATTACGGCACGTGCCGAATCGAGGATGTGGGTGAGAGGAAAGATCTTCGCGACCTGGCGCACCCAGGCGTCTGCGCCTTCAAGCGAAAACCAGACACCCGACAAAAGCATCATCGGCCACGTTATGAGATTCAGCAATCCACCCGCCAGCTCTTCGCTCGTCATACGCGCTGCAACAAGAAGGCCCATCGAGAGTAACGCGGTGGCACCGACAAACGCGATCAGAAAAAGAACCAGATAAGAGCCGTCCATACGCGTATCGAGCAAGTATTTCGTGCCTGCATAGACGAAACTGGTGATGAGCAAAATCAGCATGAGCCGGGACGCAACTTGCGCGATGACGAACTCGATTGCACGCAGCGGTGTCGCGCGCAGACGTTTGAGAAAACCGTTCTTGCGATAACGAACGACGACGTAACCAACGCCAAACAGGCAACTAAACATCATGTTCATGCCGAGGATGCCCGGCAATACCCAGTCGACGTAACGCACTGCGTCGCCCGTAATCTGAGATTTTTTCAATCCATAGCTGGCCGGGTCAGCGGACTGCAAAAGCGCGAATTCGACGAAATAGCCCTTTGGCGAGTCAGGGTTTATCCAGTAGCGGCGTGGCTCATCGAACTGCACCAGGAGATCGAGCTGATGCCGGGCAATTTTTCTAAAACCATCTTCCTCGTTGCTGATAACGACAAAACGAATATATCTGGTGTCGAGAAACGGGTGCAGGCCCGTTTCCAGTTGCTGCCCCGATTGCAAAACACCGACAGTGTATTGCGTCCTGTCTCCACCGCCGAAGATAAATGACAGGCCGAACATCAACATGACCGGCAGAATTATGTTCCAGCTCAGAGAGCTGCGGTCACGCATGAATTCCAGGTTTCTGGCGCGAAATATGGCAAGAATTCGTTTTAGCATACGCGGTCTTATCGGTTCCCTGACTTGTTGGACGACCTGGTTCAGGCGCGCAATGAATGGCCCGTGAGCTCGAGAAAAAGATCCTCGAGATTCGGTTGACGAATCTTAAGGCGGTTCAGGCCGGTTACATGCGTCGCTAACGCCTGCAGGCTCGAGTTAACGTCGTTGGTGCTAATCTCGATGACTCCTTGCGACTCCAGTACGCGGTGATCGATGCTTTGAAGGTCACCGCTGACATCTTCCAGCGGCAGTTCGATAATCACGTTCTGATACCGTTGCCGCAGCAGCTCAGCAGGGCTGCCGCGGATGATTATTTTTCCGAAATCCATGATGGCGATTTCATCGCAAAGTATTTGTGCTTCATCCATGTAGTGCGTGGTCAGAATGATCGTCGTACCATCTGACCGAATCCGGTTGACGAGATCCCAGAAGTTTCTCCGTGCCTGCGGGTCCAGTCCGGTGGTGGGTTCGTCCAGAAAGACGAGCCGCGGCTTGTTGACCAGGGCAACGGCAAGAAACAGGCGCTGGCGCTGTCCGCCTGACAGCTTGCGATTGTCCCGATCCTGAAGCTCTTCGAGTGAGCATTCGCGGATGATATGCTCCAGGTCTGCCTGGCGCTCGTACAGACTCTGAAACATCTGCAGAGTCTCGCGAACCGTCAGGTAGTCCTGGAGTGCCGTGTTCTGAAACTGAATCCCGGCTTCCTCACGGAACTTGTTGCCCGCAGGGCTGCCGAAATAATAGACCTCGCCCGAGGTGGCAGGGGTCACGCCCTCCATGATTTCGACCGTGGTTGTTTTGCCGGCGCCATTTGGCCCCAGCAGGCCGAAACAAGTGCCTGCACGTACTTCGAAGCTGACATCGTCGACCGCCAGCACGCCAGGGTACTGTTTCACCAGATGTCGCGCTTCCAGAGCGATTTCCATGCCGCTGCCCAAACCAGGAGTGTATTGTCTATCGGGAAGTGCCTAAGGTTACCCTGTGGCCGGAGAAGGGCATAGAAAATCGACCTTTAATTCCAACCTTTTTGCGCCAGGTGGTATCAAATAACAGAATTGGGACGGCAGGCCCTCCGTTTGTAGGAGCGGCTTCAGCCGCGACACCTTGAATCAACATATCAGGAAATTCATATGACCAAGAACCTCAGAATCGCATCGCTCGCCGCCGGCCTGCTGTCACTCTTGATCATGGCGCCGGGACATGCGCTGGGCATG
>SMUX01051419.1_pt1 | contig 20940 bp, 25 predicted proteins | sample 2456431 | NCBI WGS metagenome assembly SMUX01 (sample SAMN11095930, study PRJNA526329) | marine sediment metagenome | biome: Marine sediment; feature: Surficial sediment; material: Deep marine sediment; isolation source: Hadal surficial sediment | place: Pacific Ocean | collected 2014-11 | depth... | reverse complement strand
TGGAGAAGCATTACTGGTTTTTCATTGAACCTGAACTATGGAAAAAAGCTTTAGAGGGACAAGAAAAGCTTTTCACGATTCTTTATTTTGAATACAAAACAGGAGCTGCAAAAAGCGGCTATGGAATGATTAGTGAATATGTTCCAACCTCTCAAAATTTTGTTCATAGAGACATGTGGATCGACGACAAAATACTAAATTCTCAATCCTGAAGAATTTTATGCTGTTCTAAATTGTGGTGGCATGTTGAGTAAAATAAAAATTAATGCTTTTGCATTAATAAATTTTTGAATGAAAAAAGGTCTGACATTGTTTAAAAAAAAGAATTTTGAGAGAAGGGTTTCATTAAAAAGCAAAGTTAGAGATGGAATTCTTTCCTATTGTAAGATGAATCATCCTAATGAATGCATTCTCATTTTAAGAGGGAAATCAAAGAATGGAAATGTAATAATTGAATCCCTAATCATTCCTCCATTTTCTAATTCTGGTCCAACCTTTGCAGGATTTCCTCATTCATTTTTGCCATTTGATCTAAGCTATGTTGGAGTAGTGCATTCGCATCCAAGTGGTTCAGCTAAACCCTCAATACCCGATTTGCACAACTTTTTTGGTTTAGTTTCATTAATAGTTAAATCTCCATACGAAGATGATGATATTTTTGCTTGGGATAGTAAAGGAAATTCTGTAAAAATTACAATTGTATGATTGAGAATTAGAGTAGAAAAAAAAGCTGACAAAACTTTATAAGGTTTTTTGAAATGAAGTATATGGTCTTGATTAATTATAAAATGTATCTGATTTTCTTATTTGCATCATTAGCTATTAGTATTGGTTTGCAAATGGTTCTTCCATTCCCATGGGGACTTGGGGTTGCCTTGGCAATTTTCATAGCATTTCCAGTAATTCTTAGACGAAAAATGATGGGCCGTATGCGAGGAACTGGTAATTTTGGTGGCGGTGGATTTTTTGGTACGGGTCAAGATACTGCTGTTAGGTATTCATGTCTAGTTTGTAACAATCGATTCAAAGGCCGCGAATGCCCAAGATGTGGCTCAACATCAAAACGTGCAGATTTTTAGCGAAAGTAATTCAAAATAAAATGACTTTAGAAGAATTAAGAAAAAAGGTCATCTATCAAAACTCGATTGAGATATGGATTGGAGCTAGTAAAGAAAAAAACATTGACTGGTATGATACTGAAAATTACAAAAAATTCATTGCTTTTCTTCTACAAAATAATCTAAACATGAAACAAATGTCTATTTGTTTTGATGAATCAGATTCGGCATCTGATGGTGGTCACAGCAAAAAAGTATTCGCTAACAAATTGGCAGCATTTAAAGATGAGAATTCAGCATGCTATTCAATAAAACTAAATGATGAAGCTATTAAATTGATTAGAAAATTTTAATTATAATTATTAGAACTAACGTTTTAGTCTTGGATTAACTATTGCATCAAGGGCATTTCCTAAAAAAACAAATGACAATCCAGTAATTGCTATCATTATACCTGGAGGAACAATCCACCACCACAGTCCACGTGCAGCTGCACCATATGTATTTGCATCATGAAGAATTTGTCCCCAAGTAGGAAATGACGGGTCACCTAGACCTAGGAAGCTTAATCCTGCTTCTGTTGTAATTGCTGCAGGAACAGAAATTGCAATACTTGCAAAAGCATAAGGTAACAATTGAGGTATAATATGTTTGAAAATAATTTTTGAATTTTTTTGACCCATCATTTGTGATGCTTCGATATACCCTTTTGTTTTAATTTGGAGAGCCATGCTTCTAGATACCTTGGCTATGCCAACCCAACCAAAAATCATTAGAAATCCTACCATTACAAAAATACTATTGCTTATTGTTGCAGCAAGAATAATCAGAAATGGCAATGCAGGTAATGCGTAAATCACATCATTGAACCTCATCATTGCCTCATCAGTAAATTTTCCCTTAAATCCTGCATATACTCCATAAATCAAACCCATAGTTACTGAACCAACTGCAACTGAAATGCCAATAAAGAGCGCCAAGGGGGTCCCCCAAAGTAATCCTACAGCAAGATCTCTTCTAAGTTCATCAGTTCCCATTAGACCAAAAGCTTTCCCCCCGATAATTAAGCTCGAATCCAAAATTGTATTTTGTTTTTCAACTCCATACAAATTTACCAAAAATATGTATTCTCCCTTTAGAACCGAGTGATTACTTGATTGTGAGAATATAATGTCTTCAGAGGTTAGATCAGATATCAAAAAATCAAATTTTTCTGATTGCAAAAAAAGATTTTTTTTAATTGATTCATCAGTGGAAAATACTCTTTCAGCATGAATGATTTCTGACTCTGAATATGGAAGTGAAGTAGACAAAAGTTGTAAGTTGACTCCATCCGGTCTTATTACAGAAATTTGTAGTAGAGGAGACCCAGAATAGCTTGCAGTAAAAGCATAGATAAAATCATTTGGGAAATCATCATACTCATAATTGAAGCCGAATTGATGAGAATATACTGAAATTTTTGTTTTATCTGATGCACTAATAAACGGTTCATAGATTTGATGCTCTGGAATTTTTTCAAACAAAAATAAATTTACCCATACTGGAATTGCTGTTTTTGGAAAAGAAATCCAACTACCTGGATTGTTCCATTCTTTGAAAGTTTCTATCGGAATAAAAAGTGCGGTTGCTATGGATATGGCAATTAAACTTCCTAAAATCACAATTCCTGCAATACCTATTTTACTTTTCAAAAATTCCTTTTTTATTTCACTTGAAGAAATACTACTCATCCAGTCCTCACCCGAGGATCAAAATATCCATAAAGCAAATCAGCCATGAATATGCTTGCAAGGAAGAATACTGTGAGAACGTATGTTGCCCCAATTATTACTGGTAAATCCATTACAGTAATTGCTTCAAAATATAGACGGCCCATTCCCGGCCAATCAAAAACAGCTTCTGTAATTATAGCTCCTCCAAGGGAACCTGACAAACTAAGTGCCAAAATTGTGATAATAGGCGGCGCTGCATTTTTTATTGCATGACTATAAACTATCTTTTTTTGTTTTATTCCCATAGTACGTTTTGCAGAAATGAAATCTTCCTGCATGATTCCAACCATAAAATTTCGTACTAAATAGGCCCATGCTCCAAACCCAATCAAAACTATTGTGATCAAAGGAAGTGTCATATGATAAAGTAATGCGAGAATATATCCTGGGTCAGAAGATGGAATTGTTGGAGTTGCTCTAGCAGGAAATATTTGATAGACAAATGCAAATAAGAAAATCATTAACATCCCAACCCACCAAACAGGAAAACTACTACTTACAATTGCAAATGTAGATGTAAGTCTGTCAGTTTTTGAGCCAACCTTACTTCCTGATAATGCTCCAAGAAATATGCCTATAATTGAAATTATGATTGTTGCAGTGGTAAATAGTAATATTGTTCGAGGTAATTTTTCCATTAAAATATCTCTAACGTCTGAGGAGCCAGAGTCACTTGTTAAAAAAGTTGCATTCCCAAAATCCAAAATTAAAATTTTGTACATTGTTAAACCAATACGCTGAGGAGAATACCACGGACTATCTAACCCTAAAGTCTTTACTCTATGATCAATTTGATCTTGAACAAAATCTTCGAATTCTTTAACACTTGCAAAACTTTGAGCAATCGCAGGATTATCAGTAATTTCTGCTCGAACTTGAAAAGATACCCCCTGTTTTAAAATGATGTCCATATTTGATCCCACCAAAATAATTGTTAAAAGTAAGGTAGCCATCAATACTCCAAACATAGTTACTGCTCGAGTAGCAATGTACTTTTTTAGTCCCACTGATTTATTTTAGATAGTGAGTTTATAATATATCTGTATTATCAAAAACGTTCTTTTATTAAAAAAGACTAGATATGTTTAAACGGTAATTTCTTTTTTTATTAGATTCAGCTCTAATTTAGAAAGTATAGTTAGCATAGCAAAAGGCTTCTCTAAAATATCGCTTGTTTCTTTAGGAATCCTAGATAACTGAGCATTATTTTCAAGATAGGGGGAAAGATCGATGAATTTTTTGCTCATTTTTTTAATATAATCATTGGAAAAAAAATTCTTTGTCGCTTTTTGGCATTCAAGAATATGATAATCATAATCGTTCTCACATTTTTCAAAAAATTCAAATTCATTTTTTACAATCTCAGATTCTATCTGTTTTTTATCAAATAATTTCTTGTAAATATTTGAAATTTGTTCACTTTGTTCTAGGATAAGTACTTTCATTAAAAAAATTCCTCTTTACCACCATCGTACAAAATTTCTTGGCAAAAAGGCTTGTACGCCTTCTAATTTTGCTGTTTGAATAAGTTCTCTATCTAAACTTACTAATGCTGAACCTGTTACTTTTGCAGTTGCTAAGATGATACTATCTGGATAATGGCATTCATAATATTGATCAACCAGCCTATCCGATTCAGAGTTAATTTCTTCAGTTTTATCTATAGTAATAGGATATTTGAAATATTGATAGATTTTTTCCAAAATCGCTGCCGAGTTAACCCCAGTAATTTTTAAAACCTCTCCCAAAACTGATTCTGGAATTACAAGTCTTGATTTGTGTTTTTTAATTCTCTTTGCTATTGGTTTCAATGATCTTCCCTCTTGAATTTCTTTTATGATAACGTTTGAATCAACTACTACTGGTTGACCTGTATTGTTTGCTAACACGAATTAAAATTTATTTAGAGTATAAAAGGGATTTTGAAGCATATGTATCATGTTACAATTTGTAACAATTTTTTATTTCTAAACTGTTTTTTGTTTTAAATATCATGTTACAAAATGTAACAAGTTTTTAAATAGTTCGTAAACGATTTCGCATCGTGTCGAAGGGGCCTATTGATTTAACACTAGCTGAAAGATTAGAGTATGCTATAAGACAACTGGATTTTTGGTATAGGATAAGCTTAGTTATTGTCCTTATCGGCCTGGCTTCACTTTCTGGAATAGTTTCTGTATCGCAGTATTATTTTCACAATGAGATTGCTATGTATGGGCATATTGAGCAAAATTATAACGAAGACGAAAATATTACCGTGCTGGAATTTATACCAAATTCTGAGGTTATTTTTCCTGCAGAAGGTATTGTTAATCTTTTTTCCACACAGGTTTGGATAATGGGTGGAAATGGAATTGTAATTGGTTTGTTAACCTTCCTGTTTTTGTGGGTTACAAAGAGGGGGAATGATCACAAAAAAGAATTTGAATCTATTGAAGGTCAATTTATTCGTCAAACTTATCTGGTAAATTTTGAAACATCGATTCCTGAAGGTCAGAATAAGGTTGAAAAAATTCTAAATCAAGCTATACATGTTTTTCCTACCCTCAAAGATGTTCAAAGAAAATCAAAGGAGAAACAAACAAAAATTCCCTACAAGATTGATCAACATGTTAATGGACTAGCACTTGACGCAGTTGTTGCCACAAATAAAGGAGAATTTATCGTGAAATTTTATGAAAAAACTGTTTCATTTTCTGACATTCAGGAATTAGTTAATGCCTTGATTAAGTCTCGAGACAGAATTTTTCGAGTTTTGTGTGTTGCAAAAGACTATGATGAAGGAGTCCAATCAAACAAATTAGTTGATATCATGGACAAGATGCCAAAGTACTTTAAATTAGATTTGATTTTTGAAGAAGATAACGGTTATTCCATGTTATGGATAGATTAGCTACCTGTAGGGAAGAATTCAGATTCTTTGAGACCAAATACAAATTTAATATCTGGCTCAAAACTGATACATTTTGAAAAAGTATTTTTTCCTTTTTCAGTAATTCGATATTCAAATTTTGCTTTTGGATTTTCACTCTTCCTTGTATCGACAAAATCCTTTTCTATAAAATCATCAATGATTTTTTTTAATCTTTCTCTATTGAGATCGGAACCTGGTGTTCCAGTAGTTATTTGCCTTAAATTCATCCAAGTTCCATTTTTTGTCATATACCCTAAAACACTCAGATTCGTATCCCCTGGCGTTTGATTAAACCTTCGCTCAGTTCCCAGTTACATCCCCTTCGCTAAGCTGATTTTTTGTTTGCTATTTTAGATTGTCTATAATTGTAGTTCGAATAAAATCGATCTAATAACTGGTAGAAAATTAGTATTTAGTTATTAATTTATTTAAAAGACTTTATTCAAGTCCAAAAATTCATTGAATGTTTTTTTGGAACTATGTTAATGTTGTTACTGTTTTTTGGTTCATCGATTGGTGAAATATCGCCTAAAAATTGGTCAAAATCAGTAAAAACACTAAAAAAAACTATTGGTGAGGCAACTAAAGCTATTACCACGATCAGATTAACCATCACAAAAAGTGAACCTAGAGTAACTGACATGTACAGTTTTTATTAAAATCATTATTTGCGAATTTGTTTGTTTATTTTGAACAAATTGCAGTTATAAACGATAAAAAAATATTCTGTATAATGATTTTGCTAGTTTGTTTGAACTTTAAGAACTGGCTTGAACGTTTTCCTATAAAATAACAATAATCCAATCAATTCTATTTGTTCAATAAACATTAGTATCACAAAATGAGATATCCATTCCTGGGACATGTCGTTCATAACGGCGTAGGCTATTGAAAAAACATAATCTAAATTAGCAATGCTTTGAAGATTTTCATAATTAGTATTTTTTAAAATTTTTGGACCATTGAGGCCATATGTTGATATTTCATCTATATCATAACCTTTTTCTCCAATAATTGCAAAGTAAAAAATTTCTTTATCTTCTTCATAGATAGTATTTCCTCTATCCATAAAGAATAAAGTTGTACCAAAATAGAAGAGAAAGAATAATGCAAATAATATGATGTACTTTCCCGTTTTCCCTACAATGGTTTTCCTTATTTGCCTCTCAAACATTATCCCTATTTTTCCTAATTTTTTTCTCTTAATTAGCAAAACCAACAATATTGCAAATATTGTCATTAATCCCAAACTTCCTAACCAGTTATCGGATACTAAAGAAGTGAAAACTAAACGAATTGGTAAAAAAACACCTACAGTAATGCCCAAAATGATTAATTTTTCTTTAAGATCAGCTATGTCCATTGTTATGCCCGTTTTCTAGCTGATAGAATGAAGTGATTAAAGATTTCTATAATTGATTAAGATAAGAAACTCATACCTGAAATCCTTATCCATATTTTGATTTGCATTTATGCAAATCGATTTTTTAATTCTTTCAGATATCTTACACTAACTCGATATGCTCTTATTGCTGAGTAGATCTCGTATAGTTCTTTGTATGAGGGCTCTAAAATCTTGAGTTCGTCTCTTTTAATTCCAAAGTCTTCAATAGTATCCCATATGTTTTCTATAGGAACTCCTCTTTCATCAATGAGAATAGATGCAAGGTTTCTTGCAATCCCAATGCCTAAGTTTACCCTTTTTTCTAACATGTTATCATGTACTAGGATTTTTCATATATCGAGCGCGGAAATACTGAGATTTTAGTAGTTCCAAAATGGAAATGTTGAAACCTTATTCGATTAGCTAGAATTTACTACCTGAGTGATTTGAGTTCCATTAACAAATAATTCAATTATTGTGCCATTTACACTAAGATAAATTGTAGTAACATTTTCCGGCAGTTCTATTATTGTGGGAGTGTTGTTGATAGCACTTTCAAACCCTAAATCATTTTTAGTTTGATTGTTAGTAGTTTCTAACAATTCTTCATTATCTGAAGTTGAATTAATTATACCGGCAAAACCAATTTCATCAATTTGATTAGAACTCAAACTTTCCATTAATTTTCTAGGAATTGCAGCTTTTTCATAATAGGCCTGCCTTGCCTCCTCCATAGTTCCTCCATTTTTAAGCACTTCTTCCATAGATAACCGTGCTTCCTCAAAAACATTAATCGTATAATTTAACTGATTTACAATTATTTCTTTAACATCCAAATCCAAATTATCTACAAACTTATCATAGTTAAATCCAGAAAATGTTCCAGCCCTTGGATTTTTTTCTTCAATTATTTTTTCTTCTAATTCGTTTGCAATTCTTCTTTGTTCTTGGAGAAATTGTTGATATTCATCTATTTGTTTTTGTTCTTCTTCTTCTTCTTGGAATTTGATTTGTAAGTCTTGATAATAATTATACAGAGTGAACGCAATTGGGTCTTCTTGTAACTGGTTTGGATTAATTTTTTTATAATAAGTTGAATTCATCCAATCTAAATTGTATGCACTTTGTGTTGAAATTGAAATTGGGCCTTTCACTTGAAAATACGTTTGTGCAAGACCCATTCTGGTATCATTTGTTGTTGCCACAACATTAACAATATAATAACCTGGAACACTTACATTTTCAAATTCATATCTAAATTCTCCAGTTGCATTAGAAAAGACGATTACTGACTCATTTTCTAAAGATATTTTAACTTCCGCGGAAGATACTGGTTTTCCTGCATGATCAACGATAGTTCCGTTCACAATAGGATTCTCATCTAATTGAATCGGATTTTTTTCAAGAGATACGTCAATTAATAGATCCCATAAGACTGATTCAGAAATCTGAAAACTGGAAAATAAAAACAGACTAAGAACTAATCCCAAGAATAATGGTGGTATTTTCCTCATTCTCGATAGTTTTGATTCAGGTTGTTAAGATGAAATATCTATTATTTTGCCTGTTTCTTGCCAATAATAATTGAGTTAGCCGTAATAAAGGAGCCAATTGAATAATGAATTTCTCGTTCTCAAATGAGGATTTTTTGTATGTCCGATATTTACATACATAAGATAATAGCAAATTTTTCACAAAATTCACAAAGAACAGTATGCAGAAAACTGATCCTGACTCCAAACACAATCTTATAGAAGACCTATCTGAGATGACGGTAAAAACCTACAAAGAACTTGAATTAACAAAGCAAATGCTAAGTGAAAAAGAATTACAATTAATGGATTTGGCTACAGCAGCAAATCAAAAGATAATAGACTCTGCTAAAGCCAACAAAGAACTTAGAGGTAAAGTAGAGTTCTTACAGGAAATTACTACTAGTCTAAATGAAAAAAATGAACTCTTAGAAAGAGCAAACCTTGAATTGGCAACTCAGAAATCCCATTACAATCAATTAATGAAAAAACTCAAAAATGATCTTGGCAATATTGCTATGAGAGAAAAAAATCTTGAAATACAACGTAATAAACTTTCTAGTGAAGTAGAAAAGAAAACACGTGAATTGATAAAATCTGAAAAGATGGCAAGTGTTGGGCAACTTTCATCACGGCTTGTACATGACTTACGAAATCCACTTACTGTGGTAAAAAGTACCGTAGAACTTTTGAAACTAGGAAATAAAAAAATGGATCAGAAGACTAGTGAAAAATTTGAAAGGATAGAACGTGCTTTTAAAAAAATTTCTTATCAAATCGAAGATGTTTTAGATTTTGTAAGACAAACAGAATTACATTTAAGGAGACAATCAATTTCTGAAATTATAGAAACAACAATTTCAAATATGGATATTCCTTCTACCATAAAAATTCGAAACGATGCACGAAAAGTTGTAATAAATTGTGATTCAAGAAAATTGGAAGCAGTCTTTACTAATATAATTACGAATGCTATTCAAGCATCGAAAGAAAAGGGAGAAATAAAAATAAAAACTCTTGACGATGGAGATTCTGCAATAATTAAAATTGAAGATTCTGGACCTGGAATTACAAAATCTACAATGACTAATATCTTTGAACCACTATTTACGACAAAAGAAACAGGAACAGGTTTAGGATTATCTATTTGTAAGAGTATTATTGAACAACATGGTGGAAGTATTGAAGTTTCAAGCCCTCCAACGATATTTACTATACGTATACCAAAAAATTTACTTGGCTATTATAGAGCAACCTAGTTTTAACTGAAATTTTAAAACACTAAAAAATTTCCATATCGGAACTTTAATTCTAATGTTTTTTCCATATTGACTATAAGTTATCTATTGCATCAAAAAACATGCAATCTACAAAAGAAGAAACATTAACCCTTTTTAATTCAGATCCAGGTTCAAAATTATATGAATACAAAATTGAACTTGATAAAATTAATGACGAACTTTTGCAATTTGGTTTAACCCCTAATCAAGCTAAGGTGTTTATGTTTCTAGGAAAATATGGTTCAAAAACATCTCCAGAAGTATGTAATGCATTGAATTTACCAAGAACAGAAACGTACAATGTTTTGAATACTTTACTTAATAGAGGAATTGTTATTTCTGAATTTCAACATCCAACTAAATATTCCGCATTGCCAATGGATAAAGCAATTTTAACAATGGTAAATACTGCACAAGAAAATGTAAATAAATTAGCTAAAAAAGAAATTGAGTTAGCAAAACTATGGAATAAAATTCCTTCATTCAGTGATAATGAAAACGAATCTACTACAGAAAAGTTTCAAATGCTTCAAGGAACTACAAGAATTCATAATAAAATGAGAGAAATGATCAACAATACAAAAAATGAATTCAAATTATATTGTACAGAAACTGATTTGTCAAGATTTTATTATTCAGACTTTATAGATATGTTGGGTAATTTACCAACAGACTTGAAATTTGTAATTTCTCCTACCCAGAAAATTCCACGTTATATCAGAGCTATTGATGAGACCAAGATTCGAATCTTACCAAACCATGATGTTGAAAGCCAATGTTTTATGGTCAAAGATAATGATGAGGTTTTAATATTTTTGAGAAACAATGAAAAGACTTCACGAAATGCTTTTGCATTTTGGACTAATACTACTTCTCTTGTAAAATCGATGGGAAATCTTTTCCATTATTCATGGCAAAATTCATTGCCTTTAGATTTTGAAAAATATCTAGAAAATAAGTATAATTAATAGAAAAGTTACTAGAACCGAGTGGAATTAAACCTTAAAACCACAAAACTTTTCAAAGCAAGATCTCTAAATAAACTCATGAAATGTGCTAACTGTGAAAATCATAAACACTTTGAATGTATTGATTGTCTAAATGATCATAAAACTTACTTGTGTGAGTGTGATTGTCATGACACTTCAACTAAACCTCACAAGTTAGAAAAACATTGAAAGCAAGAATTATCTAAAACTTGAAAACCCTCTATTTTGCATTTTTTCGTCTATGTCATCTGCCATTACATCGAGTTCAGAAGTATCTCCAAATTTTTGATATGTTAATTTTTCTAAAGTCTTGATAATGCTTTTAGCAGCTCTATATTGAGGAATTGATGGTTCAGTTAGCTCCCCATATAGTCCAACTCCTTGAATTCCATTAAGTTTTGCATATCCCAAAATAAGTCCATTAAAACCAGAAATTATTGATTTTTGGGGAGTAATTTCCACACCTAATTTTTCTATCTGTCCAGTTAGTATTTGAGAAGTTGTGGTCACAAAAGTTTTGGGGCTTTTTCCAATTATTCTGTTAGTATAAAATCCTCCAAGTGTATAAATGAATTTTGTAGAATATTTTTTTGTAATGTCAATTACATCTTGACATAAAGCATGCAGCTCTTCACTTGTTTGAGGCTGTCCAGAACCTCCTCCAAAAACTATCAAATCTTCAGTATAACGATACTCCCATTTTTCTTCAGGTAAATCAATAAACCCTCCTTTGTCCAAAACAAAAGTTGGAAATGACGTTTTAGCAATTCTAAATGTTTTAGTTTTTAGATTTCTATTTAAAAAATCAATAACAATACTGCCTACATTTCCCATATCCTGCATTGCAGCAATAATAATTGGTTTTTCTAATTCTGGTTCGATTTCTTGTAAGAAATCCATATAATTTACAATTAAAACTGATGATTTAACCTTTGAATATACTTATCTTAATTCAAATATTTTAGACTGGATTAGGTGTTTGTTCTGTGCGGACAAATTCACTCTTATTAAAAATTTAATTCAAGAAACCAAAATGGCTTCAGATTCAGTAAAACAGGAGGTAAAATTTCAATGAAAATTAATGATAATACCTTCGTCTATTTTTATCCATATAATGGAAAATGTATTTCATGTAATGACCACCTTCAAGGAAGGGTAATTACAAGCTGGAAAGGAATTTTATACTGCCCTCCATGTGCGCTTTCTGTTTCGTTAGTATGTGAAGATGATTTAGAAAAAGCTTACAAAATTGTTGAAGGACAGATAGAAAAAATTGATGAAATGATGTTAGATATTTTCAGATAGTATTAACACGTTAATCTTCAAAATATTATAAATTCCGTGATTGTTGAATAAATTCAAACATGTTTTTAATTATAGGAAACATGGTTCGTCTATATTGCCAACAACTTTTCATTATTTGATACTTTTTTTGTTTGTCCCAATTGTAACAATTCCTATAGCCAGTGCTTATGAAGACACTGAAATCACAGTTTCTTTGCTAGGATCCCATATCATTAATTTAGATAATTCAAACAAATTACTTCGTGCATATGTGGATGTATTTAATTTTGATCCTAGTGATGGCTATCATTTTATGCAAATTGTTCATTTATCCACAGGTAGCATTGTATCTGAGCAAGAAATCATTATCCGAGAAAAGGGAAATGATAAAGCTGGAACAAATGTTGCATTTCTTATAGATGAATCTGAATTAAACGTAAATGGTACTTCAATTTATGGAGACTATGAAATTGTTATATCTTCTGAGTTTGGAAAATCAGTAGCAAAAACAACTTTTTCATTAATTAAACCAAGTGAAGGCTATTGGTCTTTAAAAGTCGAAGATAACTCTACAAAATCTTTAACAGAAGAACAAAATGAGAAATCCTCAATTCCTCCTATCCAATTAAAAGAAGATGTGACTTTAGCTCCTTTGACACAAACAGAGAAAGAAGAAAATGTAGAGATTCAAAATGATTCAATAATAAATGAACATTCACAATTTCCTGAGTGGATTAAAGATATTTTCATAATGTATGCTGCAGGAGATGTTTCAGAAAGTGAATTACTCAATGCGATTAAATTTTTAATTGAACAAGAAATTATTATTGTTTAGTTTCTATTTTCGTTTATTATGAAAAATCGAATAAAATTTTAGTTTCCAATGTGTCATGCTTTGCAATTAGAGCATATTGACCATTTTTTTCCCAACCCTGACCGCCACCAATAAGAAGTGTAGAAAATTCTCCATTGTCTTTTACTTGAACATTTTCTGTCCAAATAACTTCTCCTTGTGTATTCTCAACTGTTACTCTAATTTTGCCTTGAATTACTGGATTAGTTTCTCCAGAAACTGAAATAATATCTGCTTTTTGGTAAGACTTTTCGTCGGTAACTAGTCTAATGTACGGTGGTATTAAATTACTAGATGATATTGGTTGACTAGTATTTTCTACAAAAGATGTAAAATCAATATTATACGAAACAATTGCTATAACTAAAATTGCTAAAATTATTGAAGCAAAGCTAAAAATAATTTTCTTTGAACCTAACCTAAATGATTTTGATGAAGTTTTTTTAGATGTAGGTGAATATGAAATATTTGCTGTTTCTTCAAATTCATTTTTGAAATCCTCAAATTTTTCTATCTTTTCTGATTTATGATCATCTTGCATTTGAGGTTCTTCGAGATTATGATTTTGAATATTATTTGATAATGTTATTTTAGGTTCATGTTTTTCCAAATACTGCGAAGCTAATCTTTCTACATATTTTCTATCTGAGATGGGAATGAGTTTTTTGTTATCACATAAATTTTTAATTTGATTTAATCGTTCTGAATCTCCTTTTTTTAATTTGAGTAATAAATCTACATCGTCTGTGATATACGTACCCATATCTACTCCTTAGAAAGATTAATGCCCTATAATTATAACGAACAATTTGACTTGAATTTCATAAGTTTGAATAGAACCTAAATGCACTATAATTAATATGCAAAAAAGGTTTTTCTTGATCTATTCAAAAATTGTCCTACTTTAATAGAAATTGACATTTTTTAACTATTCTATTACAAATCCAGAAACTCAAAGTTCATAAGCAGATAAAACACTCAAGGGAGAATTACGGAGACGACTATGAAGCATTTTGGTACACTTGAATATGTTTTAGACAAATATTCTCGTGCTTGGAGCTGGAAAGTAACTGGACCTAGAGCAGTAACGATGGTTTCCAAGTTAATTAAGCAATCATGGTATGGCGATGGACCTCATGAAGCAATAATTCCTGACAGCCGTCAGAATGTACAACAAATCAAGTGGATCCTTGATCGTTATCCAATGCAAATTTTATCAAAATCTACTTGGCAAAGAAAGATATCTACCACTTTTGTCCCAAAAAAGAGACTAAATAAAATTGAGAAACTAAAACGAGTAACTCCAGCAAAACAGTTTAAAGGAAAATTATTCGATTTTCAAAAAGAAGGTCTTGATTTCCTTTTAAAATCTTCAGGGAATGCCTTATTGGCCGATGAAATGGGTCTTGGTAAAACAGTTGAAACTCTAGCTTATCTTGCTACTGAAAAAAATGCTTTTCCTGCTTTGGTAATTGCCCCATTAGTCACTCTAAAAAATTGGCAGAGAGAGATTGAAAAATTTTTGATGAAGAAAAGCCGGAATGGTAGATTGGTTAAAAAACAATCACCTACTTCTAATATAATTAGAAATGGAAAATCACAAGAATTGAGTAAATATGATTTCTACATAATAAATTATGAATTGCTGAACAAAAGGCTACCAGATTTATCAAAATTAAACATTAAAACAATTGTTTGTGATGAGGTACAAAATTTACGTTCCAAATCAACCCAAAAATATTCTGCTGTAAAAAAATTAGCTGGACTCAAATCAATTCAGTATAGGATAGGACTTTCTGGAACCCCAATTTATAATCGTGGTTCTGAAATTTGGCCAATAGTTGATATTTTAAGACCTGGACTACTTGGCAGCTTTAAAGAATTTTGTGAGTATTTTTGTTATGTCAATGACAAAGGTAAAGCAATTGTTCTTGAAAATAAACGGGACTCATTAAGAGAAGAACTAAAAAAATATGTTATGTTACGTAGAAAGAAATCAGATGTTTTAAAAGACCTTAAAGAAAAAGTACGATATAAGGAACTTATTGATGCAGATTCTGAATATTATCTCAACGAATTAAATAAAATATGGGCAAAACTTGAAGAGGAACAAAAAATTGCTAAAACCCAATTTGATAAATCTTCATCATATCAAAGAGCAATCCAAAGTGAGAGACAAGCTGCTGGCATTGCAAAACTTCCACATGTAATTAATTTTGTAAAAAATATTATGGAAATTGAGGAAAGCGTTGTTGTATTCTGTCATCATAAATCAATTCATCAATTGTTAAATGAAAGCCTTAGTGAATTTTCACCTTCTTCTATTATTGGGGGACAAACCGATAACTTCCGCCAAGAAAATATAGATAGGTTTCAAGATGGCAAAACAAAATTATTGATTGCAGGACTTAGAGCTGGGAATGTTGGAATTAACTTAACTAAAGCTCGATATGTTATTTTTGCTGAATTAGATTGGAGTCCTGCTATTCATAGACAGGCAGAAGATAGATTACATAGAATTGGCCAAAAAAATACTGTGTTTGCTTACTATCTAATAGGTAATGGAACTTTAGATGATCATGTAGCAAACGTTTTGGTTGACAAATCATATGAGATTGATTCTGTACTGGATGAAAAAAGTGAATCATTTGAAAATAAAGAAAAAGCAAAACTAATTCTTGCACAAATTCATGACAAATTGAATTCTAGTTAGGCTTTTTTTCAACTAATTATCAAAATTTCTGGGAGGCATTTTTCATACCTGATTACCTTAATCCACATGATCTGGATAAATGCTTTTAATAGATCAAAAAAGGTGGTTCTCAATGAATAATTCTCTGAAATACTTCGGATTACTCGCAATACTCCCTCTTTTGACAGTATCTTTAACGATTGATTACTCAACTGAAGCTGAAGGCACCAAAGCTGTTGGACCCAAAGCTGCAAAATCATATGGTCCTGCCACAGCATCCATAGTTTGTGGTGACAGATTATGCTCTGAAATTGAACCCACTGCACAAGCATCCTCTTCTACCCGTATTACTCCTTCTACTCCTATTCCAAAAGCTCCAGTAGAAGAAATGGAAGAAGCAATGGAAGAAGAAACCATGGAAGAAAAACCAATGCAAGAAGAAACCATTGACAAAATGATGGAAGAAGAAAAAACTATGGAGGAAATAGCTCCAGGTTCTGTTCTTAAACTAACAAGAGCAAATGTTCCAGCAACAATTCCAATGCATCAAGGATTTTTCAATGGTGAATCAGTTTACTTTATGATTACTGATGCTAGTGATTCAAAACATGCTGAAACTATAACTGAAAACCAAGGATGGAAAGTTGAGTTGGCTCCACTTTTAGCCAACGCACCTGATGCAGCTCTTTCTACAACATACATGTTTAAGAATGGTGTAGAAGGTGACGGCGTACATGGTTTTCAAGGTGAAGTCTTTACTAGTACTCCAGCACAACCAGATATGTATAGTGCACTAACATCACACATCCATGTAATGTGGAATGATGATGCAACTCCATCGGTACTAACATCTGAAGAAGAAATTCTATCTGCTGAAGAAGCAGGATCAGTAACCCTTGAACCTTTGAATGTTGTCATAAACATGCCACAAATCGTTTGGCCCGATGGTCAAATGAATGTTAAAGAAGATAAAACTTTAGCAGATGACACTCCTTATGGCGGTGGACAAGTACTTGACATTGATCTTGACGAAATGACTGTAACTTTCATAGCTCATAGAGGTTGGGGTCCTGATGGAAGAACAATCTATTACATTGTAACTGATGCAACTCCAAGCGGTCCAGCTGGAGGAATGGGTGTGACTTATGCACCAACTTCTGCAAGTTTAATTGCAAATTCAGCTGCTGTCGATCTATTCCAATTCAGTAATGGGTTAACAGGTTCTGGTCCAAAAGGATTCCAAGCAGGAATTGCTGCTAGTGCTCCTGGAGACAAAAATTACAGCCCAATGTGGCGAATCTCCTTTATAGCATGGCAGAATCCAGCCGAAGCCGGTTTGATAGAAACAATAGGTGATATCAACTACTACAAAGAGGCAGGATTAATCGACGTTAATCTAGCCAGACCAATGGACTCAGATCACATAGTGAATTGTCCATTTATTGATCCCTTCCAATAGGGATTTCCCTTTTTTGTTTTTTGTAATTCTATTCTATCTAAATGGGTATTATTCAAATAGCCAAATGTAATCCAGTTTAACATGGATTTCATGCTAGAAGAAGAAATGATTGATCTATTAACTTTCTGTCTTCAAAATCCTAATTCATCTGAGATTGAAGAAAAAAAGAAACGATTTAAAGAAATTGGTACAGAATTACATACAGATGGTGGATTTGATGCAATGGAGAATTTTTTCTTTGTAATTGAAAATAGAATCAAAGAAGAAATTAACAAAGATCCAAAACCATTTCGATCATTGTGGAATGGAATCGATGATCAATGGAATTATTGAACCATAGATAAAATTACTTATTAAAAAAAGGGAGGTAGGCCCTATGCTGCTTTTCCAATTCTAAACATCGTAGTGCTGCATGTAGGGCAAACACCTTTTGTGGCAGGTTTACCGTTTTTCATGGTGACGGCTTTTGCTTTCTGCATTTCTCTTTTGGTTCTGCATTTTACACAATATCCTGTGGTCATGGTACCAATACTTGAGGGAGGTGCTATTAGCAGAATGCTGTTAAAATTTTTTAACTTCTGGGTAATTGAGGATGCAATTTCCCTTTAATTCAATCCAATTGAGCTTTTTAGAAATGAGTTTTAAACACAAATTTTGAGTACAGATGATTTATGCGATACTTTTATTATATTGTAATTTAGGTTAAATTCAAAATTTTTAGCAATTAAAAGCAATATTTTCCTTGTTGAAATTTTTAAAGATATTCCTCTGATAAAATTATTAGAATCACGCAAATATTTACAAACATAAAAAATATAGGAAAAAAATGAATGAACGCCTTGAACGGTTCACTAAAACTTTTGGCCCAGGAATATTATTTGCAAGTACCGCAATTGGGGTATCTCATTTAGTTCAATCAACTAGAGCAGGGGCTGAATTTGGATTCCTACTTATGGGATTTGTAATACTTGCAATTTTGTTCAAATATCCATTTTTTGAATTTAGTTCTAGATATGCTAATGTCACAGGAACAAGCATAATTGATGGTTACAAGAGACTGGGAAAAAATGCACTTTTTTTGTATTTTATCATAACCGCTATCTCAATGTTTTTTGTGACTGCAGCAGTAGGATTTGTTACTGCTGGATTTCTTGAAAATTTGTTTCAAATTGATTTTTTGGGATTTTGGACTATAGTAATATTATTTTGTGTTTGTGCAGGTATCTTAATCATTGGGAAATATAGTGCCCTTGATAGTTTAATAAAAATAATTGCTAGTGTTTTGATCGTCTCAACAACTTTGGCATTTGCTTTAGCGTTATACAATGGTCCAATTGAAAAAGTTGAAGGCTTCAAACCACCCGAAATTTGGGATCATGCAGGTATTTTCTTTTTAATAGCATTGATGGGATGGATGCCAATGCCAATTGATATTTCAAGCTGGCATAGTTTATGGACTATTGAACGTATCAAACAAACAAACTTTAAACCCAAATTAAAAGAAACATTACTTGAATTTAATTTAGGGTACTTGATATCAGGTGTTCTTGCAGTTTTTTTTGTAACATTAGGAGCGTTCATTTTATTTGGATCAGGGGAAGAATTACCAAATAATAATTCATTATTTGCAAATAAAGTCATTACACTGTTTACAGAAACAATTGGAAATTGGAGCTACATCATTATTGCTGCTTCTGCATTTAGTGTAATGTTTGGAACAATAATTGCTGTTTTTGATGGTTACTCTAGATCTTTAGAAAGAACAGTTCAGTTATTATTCATTAAAAAAATTTCTAAACCACGATCAAAATTTAGAAAAATGTATGTAGTGTTTATTGTTATCTTATCTATAGGTTCATTACTTGTTGTTTTACAATTTGGAGAAAATCTAAAGGAGCTTGTAGATTTTGCTACTACAGTTTCTTTTCTTATTGCACCAATAATTGCAATTTTTAATTTAAAGTTGGTTACTGGTAAATATTTAGCTAAAGACTTGCAACCTCCTATTTGGTTGAAAATTTTAAGTTATATGGGAATTATATTTTTAATAGGATTTGCAATATTTTTTATTATTACTAGGTTTTACAATCCCATATTTTGAATCAGTTTTTATTCTAAAATGGTTTAGTTTAATCATGCGCTATTCTGTGCCTTATGGAAAACATCATCTTATTTTCAAAATACCAAAAGACTTTCAAGTAAACAATGTTAATTCTAAACTTTGTAAACCTATAACAAATATAATTTCAAAAACTAAAGAATCTATATTATATCCAATTAATTCTCTACCCCTTTCAGAATTAGTAAAAGGAAAAAAATCTGCATGTATTCTTGTAACTGATATTACAAGAGAATCCCCAGACAAAGAACTTCTTCCTCCAATTCTTGAAACATTAGAAACTGAACTCAATAAAGAAGACATTTTGATACTAATAGCTAGCGGGATGCACAGGAAAATGACTGTAGATGAAAAAGTTTCCAAATATGGAAAAAAAATTGTTGAGAATTACATGATTATCGATCATGATAGCAGAGATGAAAAAAAACTTGTTAACTTGGGTACGACAAAACATGGTACCAAAATCCATGTTTCAAGATTGGCCTTTGAATCCGAGCTGCTAATTTCTTTAGGTGTAGTTGAGCCTCATCAGTTTGCTGGTTATAGCGGAGGTTTCAAAACAATGGCTATTGGAGCAGCAGGTGATACCACAATTAGCCAAACTCACTCACTAAATATGCTCACTAACCCAAAAACTGGCCTTACTAGATTGAAAGGAAATCCTGTCTATGAAGACATTATTGAAATAGGAAAAAAAACTGGTTTGAAATTTGTAGTCAATGTTGTTATTGGGAAAGAACAGCAAATTCTAGAAATTAAATCTGGAGAACCGCAAGAAACACAAAATGTTTTGATAAAATTTTCACAAGAAATCAATGAAATCCCAGTAAACAAATCCTACGATGTTGCCATTTGTGGAGTGGGATTTCCAAAGGACACAAATCTTTATCAAGTTAGTAGAGCAGCTAGTTACTTATTTTTTGCATCAATCAAAGTGATTAAAGAAGGTGGATACATCATAATTCCAGCTAGATGCGAGGAAGGAGCTGGTCAAGGTGTTGGAGAACAGCGTTTTTTTTCCATGTTGAAGAATAAATCTCTAAAAGGAATCATCAATTCTACTTCAGAATTTAAGGCAGGAGAACAAAGAGCATTTTTTATGGCAAATGTTCTCAGCCACTATAAAGTGATAATTGTTGATTCTTTTGTACCTGAAATTATTAGAGAAGCAAAAATGATTCCTGCAAAAAATATGGAAGAAGCCTTTGAAATAGTCAAAAATGATTTAGGAAGTAATCTAGACTTGATTTTAATTCCAAAATCTCTTAGTACTTTACCAATAATCCAAAAATAACAGATCTCTGATTTTATAGTTCTATTCTATAATAGTCCCATCTCTCAGGATCAAATTGTTTTACAAACTTTGCTTGTTCATGAGTTTGAGTTCTCTTTTTAATTACATCTCGGAGAGCAAAACTAGTTAAAAATTTGTACTTTTTTGAATGAGATTGCATAGCAAAAAGATGTCTAAGCTCACTTCCACCATGATGCCCCCAATATCCCATTTTAATGGCTATAGGTTCTAAAAATATTGTATTTTTTTTACCAAAGTTTTCATCTAACACTTTATCACGTAAATTTTCATAGCTTTCAAGGGGACC
>SMUX01111682.1_pt1 | contig 20994 bp, 17 predicted proteins | sample 2456431 | NCBI WGS metagenome assembly SMUX01 (sample SAMN11095930, study PRJNA526329) | marine sediment metagenome | biome: Marine sediment; feature: Surficial sediment; material: Deep marine sediment; isolation source: Hadal surficial sediment | place: Pacific Ocean | collected 2014-11 | depth... | reverse complement strand
TGTACAAAAGCGCGTCCGCTTGCGGCGGCTCGCCTTGCAGGTAGCGCTCGATGTCGTCGATGAGAATCCCCTCCACGTCGGGGAGCGCGTGCCGCAGGCGCTGGAGGTAATACTCGTTGGGCAGCGCGGTCATTTGCAGAAGCCGCACGTAGGCATCGCCGAGCATCTGCAGATCGGCGGTGAATTCTCCGAAGAACACGCCGCAAGCGACGCCCAGCAACATGGCCAGCACGACTTGCGCGACGATGCTCCGAGGCAGCTTGATGCGGTTCATTTGTCAGACTAGCATCGTCAACCGGTGAGCCTTGGAATCAGCCGGGGTCATTATTTTCATCCGGCATGGCCGTGCCAGAACGCGGGCAAAACAGGAGGCGGGAATTGGAAGATTTTACCCTGGTCGTCAACGAGGACATTCGCACGCAGCTCACCCATCATGTCGGGCGCCACTGGATGATCGACCAACTGACCGTGGCTGACATCGAGGATATGCTGCCCTTCGTCCCCGAGGACACCACTCAGGTCGTCGATCTGTGCTGCGGCAGCGGCCGCGTGGCAATCGCGCTGGACAATCTGGTCCTGCACGGCAAGGCGAAGTTCTGGCTTGTCGACGGCAACGTGAGGGCCGAGGTCGAGAACATCAAGCGGCACTGGGACAAGTATCGAAACGACGAGATAGCGAGATTCTACAACAAACGGGAACTGACCCAAGAGTGCTGCCGGTTGAACGATTTCAACAACTACGAATACGTCGAAGTCGATGAAAATCTGCAATGGTCGAAGTTGCCCACGGAGGTGGACTTTCTTTTTTCCAACAGGGGGATCGGTTGTCATTGGCCGTTGGGCCTGTACGAATCCACTTTTCCGAAGATTCTCAAAGATGGTGCCACCTGCATCTTCATGAACGGTGAAGTTCTCGGGGAAATCCCCGGGTACTTCTCGAAAATCGCTATCGTTCAGGAAAAGATCCAGGACCGAGAGCTGATCGTGCTCCGGTACAATACTTGACGCTGGAATCAAACCTTTCTGAACACACAAGACTGAATTGCATTCCATCCGTAGGACTGGGCGTCGCACTCCAGGATTTCCTGCTCCACGAGCGAGAAACCGGCGCCCTCGAACCCCGTCACGAGATCATCGGGTGACGGTTCTTCAGAGTTGTCGTAAGCGTACTCGAGCTTCTTGCGCGTCTCCTCCGCAGTGCGATGGGGTCCGTGCCAGGTGAGTTTCACGAGTAAGCCGGCCGGCCGCAGTGCCCGCGCCATGATACCGAGCAAGCGCTCGAAGCGCGGGCCATGAAAGGTCGCAAAAAAACCGACGCCGAGAATACAGTCGAAGCGACCCTCCAAACTCCCCTCGCAATCGAACACGTCGGCACCAATAAGTTCTGTATGCGTGCCGAGTTCACGCACCCGCGCCTTGGCGTCCAGCAGCCTTGGATCTTTGGAGCGCTCGAGAAACTCGAAAGTGCTCTTGTTGATATCCAGACCCACGTACTCCCGTGGCGGGCGCTCGAAGCGCAGCATGTAGTCGTACAGCGTCGGCCCGCAGCCGATGTTGAGGACGCTGTCACCGCGAACGTGCGCGAGCTTCGACAACCAGAACTCGGATACTCTCGGATCTTCGGCATTCTTGCGATGGACCAGGGAGTAATAGTCGCGGATGTAATCGTAGGGAGCTTCAGTGTGCATGGCCGGAGCCCGGCGAGCGGCGCTCGGCGACCACCAGACCCGAACGGTATGGGTGGCTCGGGCCGATTTTCGGCACATGCCGGGTTACGGCCACGTCGGCGCTGGAGGCCAGGTCCACCGATGGATAAAGTAGTTTTCCCAGTCCGTGAGGATCCCGCAATACCATGCGCCTGCCTGGCGACATCCGGTCAATGATGTGGCGTGCGATGGTGGCTTTGATGCTTTCTTGCTGGCCGCCGGTGCTGACGCCCAAGAGCACGACGCCGACGATGGCGTCGTAGCCGTCGAACTCCGTCAGGTCGAGGATATCGGCGTTAATGCTTTCAAATTTATGCTCCAACCCCGACATGGCGATCAATTGCCGGCCCAGGTCATGGCATTCGGCATCACGCTCGACGCAGGTTACACGCACATCGAGGGTGGATCCGATGCACAGTGCGGTAAGCGGAAGCGGGCCGGATCCGACCACCAGGATGTGCCGGCTGCCGTGGATGGCGCTGCGCAGCTCCTCTCCCAACGCCCAGTAGCTCTCATGCTCTATGGTGCCCTGCAAGCGCGCCCGGCCATCGCGCGCCTGCAAAAGGTTGCGGGCTTGAATGAGCTCTTTGTCGCGTTCGTAGGCGGCACGCACCCGGTGGTTCGCCGGTGCAAGGGCACGAACCCTTTCGTCCGTTAGAACGCTCTCGTGCAAATCGGCCGTGGCGTATCGGATAAGCTCGTCGAGCTCGCCGTACACCGGCTCGATGTCGTCGAACCAATAGGACGCACCATTTATTTTCAATACTCCCGCGCCCACGGTGCCTCCCCACAGAGGCGCATCGACATCCGTGCCCGCATGCGCCGCTGCGTCCACAGGATGAGCGGCGCGCGAGGCGTCCATGGTCTCCGCGCAGGCACCCAGAGTGGTGCACAGCTCGAGAATTCGGCTCAGCGCGTCGCTCAACTTTCGCGCTCGTGCCGGTCGGCCCGGTCGGTAATGATCATGGTGAACGTTTCCTGCGGAGGGTCGGCCAGTACCCGGTACGCGATGCCCGCCAGCTGATTCAGATCCACCGAAGGATAGACGACTCTTCCCGGACCGATGGCGGTGCGCAGGATGAGCAGCGTCGACGCTGGCACGAACTTCAGGAAATGCTCGACCACGCGCCTCTTCTCGGCCGCGCTGACCCCGACGATGGTGCCGACCAAGACGCAATCGTAATCCGAGAAATCCTCGAATTTCAGCGCGTCGCCGTGGATGACCTGCAGGCCCTCGCAATTGCTGATACGTGCCACCTGCGTGGCCAGGGTATAGGCTTCCGCGCGAAGCTCGATGCAGGCGACGCTGGCGCCGGGATGGGCGTGCATGAAGGACAAGGCAGTGGTGGGAAACGGTCCTCCTCCCACCACCAGTAAGCGCTGGGGCGCGTAAGGCGCGAGGGCGTCCAGCTCGAACTTGTGCGCCTCTTCGTACCACCCGGCGCTGCGAAAGCTTGCCAGTGGTGACTCGTCGCCCGCGGCTACCAGGGCGCGGGCCAGATCACGCTCGCGATCGTATTCATACTCGGCCCGGATTTCGTGAAGGCGTTCCTCGATGGGCCGGAATTGCGGGTGCTCGAGGATCCATCGGGTGAACTCCTCGTCGACGCCGAACAGCAGCTCGTCGAGCTCGGCGAACAGGCGTTCCTGCTCGGCAGGCGACGGCGTCGGCTCGGCGCTGACCGCCAGGCACAGCGCCAGCGCGCGTTCCCGGGCCCCCTGAGGCAAAGGATTCGTCAGTGGCATGGTCTCCCCCCCACGGCGAAAGGCGTAGTGTAAACGCCCCGCCGGGCTGACCCAACCGGCGAATTCCGGCGTGATGGAGGTCAAGCCTCGCCTTCGAGCTCACCGAGTTCGGCGATTTCCCGGTGACAGGCGATGCGGTGGCCGGGGACCGGCTCGCGGTAGGGGGCGGGGGTGGTATCGCAGACACCCTCGATGGCGATCGGGCAGCGCGGGTAGAAGGGGCATCCCACATCGGTGAGCTCCACCTGCCGGGCAATTCCCGCCAGCGCAGCACGGGTTTGGGTGACGTCTTCCAGCCACCCCTGGCGCAGCTCCGGCACCGAGGACAACAACAGCTGGGTATAGGGATGCGAGGGCTGGCCGAGGATGTTGCCGGTGGTTCCGTCCTCGACCACCCGGCCGGCATACAGAACCATGATGCGATCGGCGAAGGAGGCCACGGTGGAGAGGTCGTGGCTGATGAACATGTAGGAGACGCCCAGCTTCTCGCGCAGGCCGTTCAGCAATTCGATCACGGCCGCGCCGACGATGGTGTCGAGGGCGGAAGTCACCTCGTCGGCCAGTATGATGTCCGGCTGCGCGCCCAGGGCGCGCGCCAGATTGACGCGCTGCTTCTGGCCGCCGGACAGCTCCTCCGGGTATCGCGATGAGAAGTTTCCGGGAAGCTCCACCATGGCCAGCAGCTCCGCGACCCGTTCGTCCCGACCGGCGCCCTTCAAGCCGTGGTACAGCTCCAGGGGGCGGCCGAGGATGTCACCGATCCGCTGGCGGGGATTCAGCGCCACGTCCGCCATCTGAAACACGATTTGCACCCGCCGCAGCTCTTCCAGCGAACGGTCCGCTACCTCACCAGCGAGGATGTGGTCGTCCAGCCGCACCTCCCCTTTGGCGGCCGGCAGCAGACCCGCGACTACCCGGGCCAGGGTGCTCTTGCCGCATCCAGACTCGCCGATGACACCGAGCACCGATCCCTTGTTCACCGCGGTGTCCACGTCCCAGAGGACCGTGGACGCCGGTTTTCCATGGCTGACAGGTCCGTAGCCGGCGGTCAGATTTTTGACCTGGATAACCGGCGGCTGCTGTTGCACCGCCTCTTCGTCGTCGTCGTCGCTCACCCTGGGAGGCGGACGGATGGCGGCCATCAGCTTGCGCGTGTACTGGTGGGCGGGATTGTTCAATATCTGAGCCGTATCGCCCATTTCCATGACGTCGCCACCCCGTAACACCAGAATCCGATCGGCAATCTGCGCGACCACCGCCAGATCGTGGCTGACGTAAATTGCGGCGGTCCCCTGGTCGCGGATGATCTCCTTGAAGGCGCCCAGCACTTCGATCTGGGTCGTCACATCCAGGGCGGTGGTGGGTTCGTCCAGAATCATCAGATCGGGGCCGCTGCAAAGCGCCATCGCCGCCATCAGCCGCTGCAGCTGTCCACCGCTCACCTGGTGGGGGTAGCGCCGGCCCAGGGAATCCGCGTCGGGGAGATCCAGGCGCCGGTACAGGTCCAGGGCGCGGGCGTCGGCAGCTTCCCTGTCCAGGATCCCGTGCAGCACGGCGGACTCGGTGACTTGCTCGCCGATGGTGAGCGCCGGATTGAAGGTGGCGGCAGCGCTCTGTGCGAGATAGGAGATCCGGCCGCCGCGGAGCTTTCTGAGGCTCTCGCGGTCCAGGCTCAACACATCCGTTTCCTCGAGGAAGATGCGGCCCCTGGCAATGCGGCAACCGGGCCGCGAATAGCCGAGTGCTGCCAGGGCGATAGTGGTTTTTCCCGAGCCCGATTCGCCGATCAGGGCCAGAACCTCCCCCGGCGCGATGGCGAAGCTCACATCCTTGACGATGGGCGCATAGCGCTTGGGCCCGACCCTGGCCTCCACGCGCAAATTCTCGACCCGCAACAGGGTCTGCATCAAATCATCTCCTCGGCGATCTCCTGGCCACGCTGAGCCGAGAAGTCGTCGACGATGAGATTGATGCCGACGGTGAGGCTCGCAATGGCCGCCGCCGGTACGAAGGCGGCCGAAGAGCCGTACACGAGCCCGCCGAGGTTTTCCCTGACCATGACGCCCCAGTCGGCGGTGGGGGGCTGCACGCCGAGGCCCAGGAAGCTCAAGCCGCTGATGAACAGGATCGAGAACACCAGCCGCAGCCCGAACTCCGACACCAGCGGGATGACCGCATTGGGCAGAATTTCGTGGCTGATGATCCAGGGCAACTTCTCTCCCCGGACACGGGCGGCCTCGACGAAGTCCATGACCTTGATGTCGACGGCCAGCGCTCTCGCGATGCGGTACAGGCCGCAGGAGTAGATCAGCCCGGCGGTGATCACCAGCACCGGAATCGAGGAGCCGAGTGCTGCGATGACCACCAGTCCCAGCATGATGGTGGGCATGGAAAGAAAGGCGTCGTAGATACGGCTGATCACCATGTCGGTTTTCGGCCCGCCCAGGGCAGCGGTGAAGCCAAGCCCGACCCCAACCAGGAACGCCAGCACCGTGGCCATGAAGGACAGCAACATGGTGAGCCGGGCGCCGTAAAGCACCCTGGAGAGAATGTCCCGGCCGATGTAATCCGTGCCAAGCCAGTGCGCCGCGCTCATGGGCCCGAAGCTGTCGTCGGAGACGAAGTCCGCCGGGTCGTAGGGCGCCAGAAAGGGACCCACCAGGGCCACCAGAATCCAGAAACCGAGAATACCGGCGCCGACTTTTCCCATCAGGCTCAGCTGGAAAAGCGGTCTGGCGCCTGCCGCGGCTACACCGATTTCCTGGGTGGCGTCGTTGCTTTCATCGCTCATGAAGAAATCCCCGGTTCGCCTATTTAGGTTGGCGCAGGCGCGGATTGGCGAGAATCGCGAGTACGTCGGCGATCAGAATGAACAGGATGTAGGCGCTGCAGAAAATCATCGCGCAGGCCTGCACCAGCGGCATGTCACGCCGGGAAACCGCGTCCACCATGAGCTTCGCGAGCCCCGGATAGGCGAACACCGTCTCGACGATGACCACGCCGCTCACCAGGTAGGCGAGGTTCAGCGCCACCACGTTGACCACCGGCCCGATGGCGTTGAACAGCGCGTGGCGCAGCACGATGCGCCCCCTGGGCACGCCCTTCAGAATCGCCATCTCGATGTAGGGCGAGGTCATGACGTTGATGATGGCGGCCCGGGTCATGCGCGCCATGTGCGCCACCACCGAGGTCGTCAGGGTGAGAATCGGAAGCGCCAGTGATTTCACCATCTGCCCGATGGACTCGTACTCCGTCGTGTAGGTGATGGCGGGAAGCCAGTGCAGGTGCACGGCGAAGATCAGCACCAGGGTTGCGGCGATGAAGAACTCGGGGACGGAGAGAAGAAACAGCGTCGACACCGTTACCAATCGGTCCAGGCGCCCGCCGGGAAACATGGCGGCCGCGAGGCCCATGGCCAGGGCCAGGGGCACGGCCAGCGCGGCGGTGAGCCCGGCCAGGACCATCGTATTCTCGAGCCGCCCGGAGATCATCTCCGAGATCTCTATGTTGGCGGCCAGGGACACACCGAGATCGCCGCGCAAAAGGTTGCCCAGCCAGCCCGCGTAGCGCGCCAGCGCCGGGCGGTCCAGATGCAGCTGTTCGCGGATCGCCGCCACCGCTTCCGGGGTGGCCGACTGACCGAGGATCGCCTCCGCCACGTCGCCGGGGAGAATTTCGGTGCCGACAAATACCAGCACCGATACCACCCAGAGGGTGATGACCCCCAGGCCCAGGCGGCGAAGAACGACAAGCCACACGTGCCGAATTCCCCGTCTTCAGCCCTCGAGCCAGACGGATCGTGGCCACTGACTGGCGCCCAGGGGTCCCAGGGGCACCGGTATGAAACCCTTGACCTTGTCCGACATGGCATCGAGATAGTCGATGAAGCACGGAATGGCGACACCACCGGTGTCGTGGATAAGGGTTTGCGCCTCGCAATAGATATTCTTGCGCTGCACGGGGTCGAGCGAGGCGCGGCCCAGGGTCAGCAGCTCATCGAAGCGCGCGTTCTTCCAGCGCGCCTCGTTCCAGGCGGCATCGGAGGTGAATGCCAGGGTCAGCATGATGTTGGTGGTGGGACGCATGTTCCAGCCGGACATGAAGAAGGGCTTTTTCCCCCAGGTGGCGCTCCAGTAACCGTCGCCGGGGTCGCGCTGCACTTTGACCGTGAGCCCTATCTTGCCCGCCTCCCGCTGCAGCAAGAGCGCCTGCTCGATGGCGCCGGTGCCGGCCACCTCCGAGGTGTGGATCTTGATGGTGGCGCCGTCCATGCCGGCCTTTTTCAAATGATGTTTGGCCTTGTCCGGGTCGAAGGGCCTTATGGGAATTTCGTCGCAGTACATGGGGTCGACCGGCGAGATCGGTTGGTCGTTAGCGAGCATTCCATTGCCTTTGTAGATTAGCTTGAGGATACGCTCGCGATTTTGTAGATGCTTGATGGCCAGGCGCAGCTCATTGCTGTCCGTGGGCGCGCGGTCGGTCATCATGGCAAAGTTCGTGTACTGGCCGGCCTTGGTATTGACCACGCCCACGCCCGGGGTCCGATCGATCTGCCGAATCGCTTTCGGATCCAGTCCCGACATCATGGCGATGTCACCGGCGAGCAGCGCATTCATGCGCGCATTGTGATCCGAGACGCCGAACCATTCGATCTCGTCCAGATAGGGCCGGCCCTCTTCCCAGTAATTGGGATTTCGGTGTGCCACGGATCGCACGCCGGGTTTGAACTCCACGAGCTTGAAGGGGCCGGTGCCGGGCGCGGTGGAGAAGTCGGTGGTTCCCACCGGCACGATCTTCATCTGATAGGTGCCGAGGATGACCGGAAAGTCCGCGTCGGGACCTTTCAACTTGAATCGCACCGTGTGCTTGTCCTCGACGATGCCCTCGGCGACGTTCTCCACGAAGGCCTTGGCGCCGGAACCCACGTCCTTGTCCAGATGACGCTGGATGGAGTAGAGCGCATCCTCGGCATCCAGAGATTTGCCGGAATGAAACTCGACGCCTTTGCGCAGCCTGAACACCCACTCGGTGGCATTAGCATTAGGCTCCCAGGACTCGGCCAAGTCCGGCTGCGCCACCAGGAAGCCGTCGATGCGGGTCAGCCCGTTGTAGAATTGCTCGCCGCGTCCGTAGTTGATGACGGAATTGAATCTCGCCGGATCCAGCGTGTCGTCTGGCCCGTGGGCGCCCGCCGCCGCACGTAAGCGTCCGCCGCGCTTCGGAGTCGCCGCCACTGCCACGGGTGATCCGGCCACGATGACGCCGGCAACACTGGCGCTGATTCCCAGCGCCGTAAGGCGCGAGACGAAAGCCCGGCGGCTGATGGCCGCACCCTGGTACAGCACCTTCAGCGATGCGACATCGCCCCGCTGCTCCAGATCACGGGCGGTTTTCTTGTTCTCGGACATGGGGAGCCCTCCTCTCCTGTGGGTCGCGTGCAGCGAGTTCGGCGCCCATGGCGCGGAGTCGGCTGACGGGGCTAAGAATCAACAAGAACCCGCTTCATTGCAACACCCGGTCCCCTGGCGCTTACGACGCCACGGACGGATACCGCGATGCGGGAATGAGCACGCTGCCTTCGAACAGCCGGCGCTGGGTGCGGTAGACCGACGCGACGCGGGCGTGCCAGCCGCTTTCGCCCTCGTCGACTTGCGCCCCGACCACGGTGACGCCGGACGGTTGCAGAATGCGCAATTCGGCGCCGTTCTCTCTGCCGCTGCGGGCGTGCCGGTTCACCACGGTGCCGCTGATGCGGGCCGCCACCCCCAGGCACAGGGCGCCGGTAAGGGGCAGGGCGCGATGGGTGTTGCCCATGGAGATCATGCGCGCCGTGAGGTCGCCGGCGGCCGCGGATGTCGCTCGACCCCCCAGATCGAGGCCGTCGCGCGGCTCCGCCACCAGGCCGATTTTCGGATTGCTCGGGCTTCGCTGGCGAATAGCGTCCGCGTGCTCGCCGAGTCTCATGGCGACCCCAGCGGCGCAACGGATGGCCTCCAGAAATTCCATGAGCTCGGGGCGCCCGTCGAGCTCGGCGGGCGATTCGGACCCCGTGATGCCGGCGCGTGCGGCCTCGATGAACACGCAGGCATTGGCCGCATCCACCAGTGACGCTTCCACGCGCCCGACCCCGGGGACGTCCAGCACATCCAGCGGTTTGCCGGTTGGCAACAGCTTGCCAGTGCCGGCGCCGCCGGGATCCCGGAACTCCAGGTGTACCGGCGCACCGCTGCCGGCCACACCCGAGATCTCCAGCGGGCCATCCACCGCGGCGACGCCGTCGTCCAGGGGGAAGGTTGCCGTCACCAGCTTGCCGGTGTTGGTGTTATGGATGACGACGCGGGCTTGGTCGCCGCTGGCTTGCACCAGGGATTCGTCCACCGCGAAGGGGCCCACGGCCGAGGACATATTCCCACAGTTGCTGTGGTAGTCGACGCAAGCCTCGCGCACCGACACCTGGGCGAAGGTGAAGTCGATATCGGCCTCGGGATGGGTGGACGGACCGACGACGCATACCTTCGAAAGCGAAGAGATACCGCCACCCATACCGTCCAGCTGGCGCGCGCTGGCGTCCGGGCTGCCCATGACGGCGAGAAAAATCGCGTCCCATCGGTTGCGATCCGCCGGTAGATCCTGTTGCCGGAAGACGACGCCGTTGCTGGTGCCGCCGCGCATGAACACGGCGCGTATTCTCTTCTGTCTCACGATTCGGTGGCTGCGTTGCGCCCTGCTATGCGGCCGAAGACCGCCCCGGACACGAGTCCCGTGCCGCCGGGATAATTGTCGTGAAACAATCCTCCGACCATTTCACCGCAGGTGTAAAGACCGTGGATCGGTCGCCAGTCGGTGCCGATTACCCGGGCATGCTCATCGATCTTCAATCCGCCGAAGGTGAAGGTGATTCCACCGGTTGCCGAATAAGCGGCGAAGGGTGGCCGGTCCAGCTTCAACGCCCAGTTCGTCTTGTTGATGTCCAGGGTTTTCGTAGCCAGCCCGTCCTTCTTCGACGGGTCGAAGTCCTGAGGGTCGCACGCGGCTTCGTTGTATTGCGTGAGCGTGCGTAAAGCCTGTGGCCGATCATCGATATCGAGTTGCTGGACTAGTGCTTCCAGCGTATCCGCGGTGATGGGCTCGCTGGTCTGATAACGGCCTTCCAGCAGGTGTATCGTCTTCTGATCGAAGATCTGGTACGCCAGGCTTCCAGGTTGCCTGAGGATAACGCCGCCATATTTCGCATAGGTGAAGAATTGCAGATCTTCGCCCTCGTCCACGAACCGCAATCCGCGTCGATTGATCATCACGCCGAACGGATAGGAGAGACGGTTGCTCTTGTCGGTGAGCGCACGATCCGCGAAGGCGCCCCATTCGTTGCTGATGGGTGTGGAATGACAACCGCTCCACTGGCCCCAGGGCATTGCCCCGAGCTCCAGCGCCATGCGCAATCCGTCTCCCTGATTGTGCGCGGTGCCGCGCACCTTGGCGTGATCCCAGGGGTGGCCCAGGTACTGCGCCCGCCATTGGGTATTCGCCTCGAATCCACCGCAGGCGAGGATCACCGCCCTCGCCCCATGCTCCTCTATTCCGTCGTCGGTCTTTATGCGCACACCGGATACGCGTCCCCGTGGGTCGGTCACCAGGGCGGTGGCGGCGGCCCCGTAGAGAATTTTCACTCCCTTTTTTTCTGCACACTGAAACCACGATCGCGACAGGCCCACGCCTTCGTGCTGGGCACGGATGACGGCGCCCCTGGGCCATTTGACGACATCGCCCACGCGAATGCCGCCCAGCGAGAACGCGGGCTCCATGGGGATGCCCCCGTGGTCGTGCATCCAACGCACGGTGTCGTAGGAATTGTCGATGACGATCGACGCCAGCATCGGGTCACTGCGGCCGCCGGTGACGCGCATGAGATCTTCGCGGAAGTCGCTGCGCGTGTAGGGCTCCACGCCGGCAGTGAAACCGGGCAGCTTCTCGTCGGCGTCGGGAACCAGGGGCTCGAGATCAGCGACGTCATCGTAGGCGATGCGCAACAGTCCGCCGCTCCAGTGGGTGTTGCCGCCGCGCATGTCGCGGGGTGCTTTCTCCAGCACCAGAACACGCCGCGCCCCGTGCTCGACGCTGGAAACACTCGCCGCCAGCGCCGCATTGCCGGCGCCCACGACGATGACATCGAAGTCGCTCACTCCCCGGCTCCCCTCGTTCAAGACAAGTTCTGTTCTACGGGTACAATGCCCCGATTCTGCAGGAGTGTACAGAATGACGAACTTGGTGGAGGTCCGAATCGCGCAACGCGGTTCATTTGCCGACAGCCATGCTTTCGGTGAAATCGGAGCCTATGAGCGCCTGGTGGGACGCGTTCACTTCGCTGTGGACCCTCGGGCCCCGGCCCAGTCAGGCATCGTCGATATCGATAAGGCGCCCCTGAACGCCGCTGGCCTGGTGGAATTCGCCGCCGATTTCTGCATTCTCAAACCCCTGGACATGGCCAAGGGGAACCGCCGGCTGCTCTTCGGCTATGGGAATCGCGGTAACAAGCGCGAGCTGCAGTTCTTCAACGACGCGCCGGCATCGAACGATCCGAAAACGCTGGTCGATGCGGGAAACGGTTTTCTCATGCGCCGCGGTTACGCTCTGGTGTGGGCTGCCTGGGAAGGTGACTTGTTGCCCGGCGATGGTCGCTTGGTTCTCGACCTACCCGTGGCCAGGGACGGCGATCGGCCCATCACCGGCCTGGTACGCAGCGAGTACATCGCCGCCGCCACCGGAATCACCACTTTTCCGTTGAGCGGCAAAGCCTCCACCCTCAGCTACCCTACGCATTCCATGGATCCGCGCGACCACTCCCTCACCCGCCGCCGTTACGCCGATTCCGAACGGTTTCCGGTGGCTGCGGATGGTTGGCGCTTTGCGCGGATGGAAGGCGGTCAGGGCCTGGACGCTCAAGGATCCGAAACTGCCGTCGTGCCTTCGGACATCAATATCTATCTGGCGAACGGCTTCGAGCCGGGATGGATATACGAGCTCGTCTATACGGCGAGGGATCCCCGTGTGCACGGCCTGGGGCACGTGGTGGTTCGCGACCTGGTCAGCTTTCTCAAGCACGAGACACGGGATTGCGCCGGCAACGCAAATCCCCTCGGTGACCACGTGGACAAGGCATACGGCTGGGGACGATCACAAACCGGCCGCTGTATCCGTGACTTTCTGCATGGCGGATACAACGCCGATGCTGCCGGTAGAAAGATCTTTGATGGTGTATTACCCCACGTGTCCGGCGGCGGGCTCATGTGGATGAATCATCGCTTTGCCAGCGTCGTCAGCCCTGCGGGACAGCAGTACGAAGATCACTGGAACTGTGCGGACCGGTTCCCCTTTTCCTATGCCGAATCCACCGATCATCTGACCGGAAAGACCGATGCTATTCTCAAACGGCCGGACACGGACCCACTGGTGCTGCACACGCAAACCGCCACCGAGTACTGGCAACGCCGCGGATCGCTGGTTCACACCGATTCCCAGGGGAACGATCTCGCGCAACCGGAAAACGTGCGTGTCTATCTGTGGGCGAGCTCCCAGCACTTCGCCGATCCCAACACGACAGCCCCCGACACCGGTGGTTGTCAGCACTATACGAACGTGGTGCGGACCTCGATGTTTTTTCGCGCCATGCTGGATTCACTGGATGCCTGGGCAAGCCACGGCACCCCGCCTCCCGAGAGCCGCATCCCGCTGCGCGCCGACGGCACGCTGGTGCCCTTTGCGCAATGGCGGGAGAAATTTCCGGCCATCCCCGGGGTGGCAATGCCCTGCGCCGCCAACTCCCTGCCCCTGATGGACTTCGGACCGGACTTCGAGAGAGGCATTTTGAGCAAGGAACCACCGGACATCACCGATGCCAAGGGATATACGATCCTGGTGCCGGCCGTGAACGAAGACGGTAATGATATCGCCGGTGTTCGCGCACCCATGGTGCAGGCGCCGCTGGGAACTTACACGGGCTGGAATCTGCGTTCCCGCGGCCACGGCCACGGTGCGATGTATTTGTTCGACGGCAGCTACCTTCCTCTCACCGATACGACGGAAGAAAGAAGGATGACCGGTGACCCCCGAAGATCCGTCATGGAACGCTACGCAGATGCCGGCGAATACACCCGCGCCATCGAGAAGGCCGCGCGCAGCCTGGTGGAAGAAGGTTTGATGCTCGAGGAAGACGTGCAGCGCTGCGTTGCCGGCGCCGCGAACTGGGGCCGGCCGTTGCACGACGTGAAGCTATAGCGCCTCTAAGCTAGCTCCGTCGCGTTCGAGCTCATTGATCTTCTTGACGGGATCGATAGCATCACTCTGCAACGATTGGAATGTCTCGCTTGTTTCTCGTCGTCGACGTGACGTGAGGCCGGAACGAAAGGAAATACGGATGCCCCGCGAGGTGAATGAGCTGGGCGAAGCGATCGGTTTTGCGGTACGCGACTGGCGTGCGCCGAATCCGCCGTCCAGGCAGCCAATGGTCGGTCGTACCTGTCGTCTCGAGATGCTCGACCCGGATCGCCACGCCAGCGACTTGCACGATGCGAACGTGCAGGACCGCGAGAACAGACTCTGGACTTACCTCGGCTACGGACCTTTCGGGAGCCTGGTCGAGTACCGCAAGTGGGTGGAGGAGGTAGTAGTGAGCAGTGACCCGCTGTTTCACGCCATCATCGACGCCGCGACCGGTAAAGCCGTAGGCGTTGCCAGTTATCTGCGAATCAGCCCGGCCAACGGGTCCATCGAGGTCGGGCACATCAACTATTCGCCCCTGCTGCAACGCACTCCCGCCGCTACCGAAGCCATGTATCTGATGATGAGACGCGTCTTCGAGGCGGGCTACAGGCGCTATGAGTGGAAATGCGATGCGCTCAATGCCCGATCGCGGGCGGCGGCACAGCGACTCGGCTTTTCGTATGAGGGCATATTCCGCCAGGCGACGATCTACAAGGGACGCAATCGGGATACCGCATGGTATGCGGCCATCGACAAAGAGTGGCCCGAATTGGAAAGCGCCTTCACGCGCTGGCTCGACGTTTCCAACTTCGACGCCGAAGGCAGACAACGGTTGCGTCTGGCGGAGTTGACCCGACCGTTCCTGAACGCATGCGGGTAACGCGGGCAGTGGCGGCATCGTAATATGCATCTTGACGCACCTCTACGTAACTTCCCCCTCGCCGACGTAGCCGGTGAGGCGCGGCGTCTGGAAAGCATGGGCTTCGGCGCATTGTGGAGTTTCGAGACCAGCCGCGATCCCTTCCTGCCGCTTCTGCAGGTCGCACTGGCAACCGAGCGCATTCGATTGGGCACGAACATCGCCGTCGCCTTCGCGCGCACGCCATTCTCCATGGCCATGACCGCGTGGGATTTGCAACGGGCGAGCGGTGGCCGATTGATTCTCGGCTTGGGCACCCAGGTGCGGGCCCACGTGGAGCGCCGGTTCTCGGCCCAGTTCGAGCATCCGGCGGCGCGGATTACGGACTACATTCATTGCTTGCGCGCCATCTGGGAGACCTTTCAAAGCGGGGCAAAACCGGACTACGAGGGACCGTTTTACCGCTTCAAGCTGATCAACGAGATGTTCACCGGCGGCCCCATCGACCATCCGCAGATTCCGATTTTTCTCGCCGGGGTGAATCCACGCATGGCCCGGGCGGCCGGGGAGGTGGCCGACGGCTTCAGCGTGCATCCCATGCATTCGCCGGACTATCTCCGTGAGGTGGTACGCCCGGCCATCGATGAAGGGGCGCGAACACGGGGCAAATCGGTGCAGGACGTCGTGCTGGTGACCGATTGCTTCATCGTGCGGGGGGAGACCGAAAGCGCGCGCAGCCACGCGGCAGAGAGTGTGCGCCGGCAGATCGCGCTTTACGCCTCGACGCCAAGCTACCGTGGTTTCCTCGAGTTTCACGGCTACGCCGATATCGGAAAGCAATTGAGTGCGCTGATGCGCGAAGGGCGGTTGAAGGAGATGCCCGCACTCATCAGCGACGAGCTGCTGGCGGTGGTCGCGATCTCGGAGGCCGACGGGGATCTCGCCGTTCAGATCCGGCAACGTTACGCCGGAGATCTCGTGCAGCGCGTGCTGTTCTACGAGTCGGTTCCCGCCGATGCCGACGAGGAAAGCATGCGCGCCTTCGTCCGGCGCGCCCGGGGCGAAGCGCAGTGAGGCCGGAAGGGGTGACAGGTGGGAACGCGGGCGCCGAAAAGGGCGCCTTAAAGAATAGGGCTCACTAGTCGGAACGTACCCTCGAGGAATCGGTGAGCGGCGGAACGGGTGGCCCACTCGGCAGGGTCGAGACGGCGGGAGTCGGCAATATAGGATTGTTGTAACGTCCTCAGCTTCTTCGCGAAGTCGCGATCATAGACAAACAGCGTCACTTCGTAGTTGAGCCACAGGCTTCGCATGTCGAGATTCACGGTCCCGAACATCGACATGGAATCGTCCACGACTATCGACTTGGTATGCAGCAGTCCTTCGCGGTAAAGAAAGATCTCGACGCCAGCGCCCAGAAGATCGTCGAAATAGGAGCGGCTCGCGTGGCGGGTGAGAAGTGAATCCACCCGCTCCGGTACGATCACTTTCACTTTCACCCCGCGTCCGGCGGCGCCGCGAAGCGCCCGCAGTAAGGAGTCGTCGGGTACCAGATAGGGCGTCGTCAGCACCAGCTCCTCGTGGGCGGCATTGATGAGCGCCAGCAGCATCTGCAGCAAACCGTCCCCCGTCTCCCCGGGTCCCGATGGGACGACCTGGATGTTGGCCGTGCCATGGGGCTTCACACGGTGAAGACCGACACTCTCCGCCAGCGCCTTGACAGGGGTTCCGGTCTCCAGCATCCAGTCGCCAAGCACCGTGACACCCAACGGCGCCACCACCGATCCCCGCAGGCGCACCATGGCATCGACCCAATCGCCGACACCGGCGGCCTGCTTGAACATCCTCGGGTCGACCAGATTCATGCTGCCGGTCCAAGCCACCGCTCCGTCGATAACCACGAGCTTGCGGTGCAGGCGCAGGTCGGTACGACCGATGAAGCTCCGGAACAGACCCACGGGCAACGCCGGCTGTACCTGGACGCCGGCTGCTCGAAGCCGCTCAGGCTGCCTGCCCTTCAGCCATGGCCGCGCACCCAGTGCGTCCACGAGTATTCGGCAAGTGACACCCCGCTCCGCCGCCCGCATCACGGCTGCCAGCACATCGTCCGCGCCCCCGCCTTCGTTCCAGATATAGAACGCCATCGAGACGCCGGTTCTGGCCGAGTCGATGTCACGGGCGATGGCTTGCAGCACCTTCTCCGGGTCGGAATACAGTTCGATGTCGCTGGCGCGAACCGTCGAGCAGCCGGCGACATTGCGGCCCAGTTGATTCATTTCGGCGGCGGCGCGGGGCTGGCGCGACCAGTCTACGTCGGTGAGATCGGCCCATGACATGTCGCCGCCGGGTTGGCCGAGGAGGCTTGCGAGCGCATCGATCCTGTGTCTACGCTCCGGTCCGACGCGGCGTTCTCCGATGAGGAGGTAGAGAAGCGCGCCGGCGAAGGGCAGCATGACGATCAGGAGCAACCACGCGAAGGCCACGCCTGGCGCTGGCCGCTTCATGACGACGCGAATGCCGATGGCGAACACGATCAGCACGTGTGCCAGCGTGGTGATGGCTAGAGGGTGGTGGAAGTTGTCCAAGGTGCCTAAAGGATCAGCCGGCCGGAACTCTGTTCGACTAGCCTGATGTCTCGCATCGCCGCTGATTGGCTGCTACGATTTGCCGTTCGGTCAGGCATTCTATTACTCTTTAAAAGAACGAGTACACAAGGCATCGGAGCCGAGGCTGTGAGAATCACTTACCTCATCATCGACGATTTCTACGATGACCCTCATGGGGTTCGAAACGCTGCTCTGCACACCGATTATGCGCGCATGGCGGATGGTGCCAACTATCCGGGCGACAATTCGGCTGAAGTTTTCGAGATGGAAGGACTCAACGAGTTCGTTTCAAATCTGGTGCACGAGCCGGTGGTGGGCACGCCGAATACCGGACACTGCCGCTTTCGTATCGCGACGGCCGGCGCCGAGGCGCGGGCGCGGTTCAGAATACACGTGGACGGTGACTCCTATTGGTCAGGAATCGTCTACCTCACGCTGCCGGAACATTGTCGCGGTGGGACGGAATTCTACCGTCACAAGGAACTCGGTACCGACCGTGCGCCCATTTACGATAGTGAAGTTGCTCCGTTCGGCGGCAAATCCTGCGTCCGCTTCACCCAGGAGATCATCCAAAGGGACAGCAACGACGAATCGAAATGGGAGCACGTGATGACGATACCCATGCGCTTCAATCGATGTGTGTTATTCAGACCGTGGTTCTGGCATACCTCTGGGGAGTCTTTCGGCGATCGGGGCGAAAACGCGCGTCTGATCCAGCTGTTTTTCTTCACCCTCGACAAATCCAAGCTTCAGGGCTCCGATCCGGATACGGGCGCCGCCGCTGGTTCCGTCACCGGGCTACCGACCAAGACAACCCAAGATCCACCATCCTCCTAGCCCGAGCATGAATCAGCACCGAATCGCGAAGCTCTGGGAGCGTGCGATGGCTGCGGAGCAGCGCGAGGATTGGTCCACGGCGAAACGCCTGTACCGGAAGGTGGTCGATGCCGTGCCAACCCAGGCCGCGACCTTCCAGCGACTCGGTCTGATCGCGCTTCGCGAAGGGCAGCCGAAAGACGCGATGGACAACTTCCAGCGTTCGCTTGTCATCGAGCCCGACGACCCGGTATGCCTCAACAATCTCGGCAACGTGCTGCGAGAGCTGGGGAGACTCCGGGAGTCGGTGCCCGCCTACAGACAGGCACTCGCTTGTCAGCCGGACTACGCGAGCGCTCTCTATAACCTCGCGGGAACGCTTGCGCTACTGGGCGAGCATTCCCAGGCCGTCGGCGCCTATCGAAATCTCCTTCGACTCTCGCCCGGCGATGCGGAAGCTTGGAATGCGCTCGGGTTGTCGTTATTGGAGATCGGTGAAGAGGCGGAGTCGAAAAAGGCGCTGCGCGAAGCGCTGCGGCTCAAGCCAAACGATGCGGAGCTCCTGAGCGAGCTGGGGGTTGTCCACCAGTTCGAGGGCGATCTCGAAGCGGCCGGACGCCTGTACCTGGCGTCCATCGAGTCCGATCCTGGTTTCGCCCGCGCATACGACAACCTGGTTCGATCGCGGCGAATGAAAGCCGACGACCTCGTTCTCGTCGAACCCATCGAGAAGATTGCGAGCGACGAATCCAAGGATGACGAGTCGCGGCTGATCGCCCGGTTTGCCCTCGGAAAGATCTACGATGACTGCGCGGACTATGATAAGGCCTTCGAGAACTACGCAATCGGCAATACCCTCAAGCACCGCATGATCGAGTTCGATGCCATGGAGCACAGCGCCTGGGTAGACCGAGTCCTTACGGAGTACGATGAAGAATTTTTTCGCGCACACTCGCGTGAAGGAAATTCATCGTCGCGCCCGCTGTTCGTGATCGGGATGATTCGCTCCGGCACCTCGTTGATCGAGCAGATACTGGCCAGTCACTCGCGCGTCTATGGAGCGGGCGAACTGCTGGAAATCACCAAGCTGGTCACCGATCTGCCAGCCACCCTGAAAACCATATCGGAGTATCCCGAGTGCATCCGGCAACTGGACGCGGATACGATTCGAGCGGCAGCGAGCAAGTATCTCCAATTTCTCAATGGCCGTGATGACCAGGCGCAGCGCGTCGTGGATAAGCTGCCGACGAATTTTCTTCACCTGGGCTTCATCGCAGCATTACTGCCAAATGCTCGTATCGTTCATTGCCGCAGGGAGCCCCTGGACGTGTGTTTGTCAATTTTCTTCCAGCGCTTCGCCAAGGGTCATTCCTACGCCTACGATTTCGATGACATCGCCGCTTACTACGCGGAATATGAACGCCTCTTAGGGCATTGGAAAAAGGTACTCCCGATCGAGATTCTCGATGTTCAGTATGAGAAATTGCTGGACGATCTCGAGTGCGCAATCCGCCGCATGCTGAATTACTGTGAACTGGATTGGGAAGACGCGTGTCTTGCCTTCCACCGAAGCCAAAGGCCGGTGCGAACCGCCAGCTCCTGGCAGGTGCGGCAACCTCTCTATCAAACGGCAAAAGCACGCTGGAAGAAATTCGATCGTCACCTGGATGGCCTCAAGAAGGCACTGTCGGACCGTGCTGTACGCTGGGACTCGGCAGGTTGATCATGAGGCTCCTGCTGACCCTGATTTCAAAAGTTCCTTTCGCCGCGCTTTACCTGGTCTCGGATGCCTTCTATCTGCTCAACAGGTACGTGATTCGTTATCGCTATGATGTCGTTCGGAGCAATTTGCGAAATTCCTTTCCCCAGCGGTCGGAGGGTGAAATAGGTACTCTCACGGAGCAGACTTTCCGCAATCTTGCCGACGCGCTGGTCGAAACCATCAAAGGTATTGGAATCTCCCGAGACGAGTTGGAGCGTCGTATGGAGATTACCGCCTCGAGCCGGGTGCGCGAGCTGGTCGACCAGGGAAAGCCGCTGTTGTTCCTCACGGCGCACTACTGCAACTGGGAATGGCTCCTGCTGTATTCCTGTATGCATCTGCCTCATCCTCTGATGGCCGCATACCAACCGTTTCACAATCGGCGTTTCGACGAATTCATGCTCGCGGCACGTACCCGGTTCGGAGGGGAGCTCATCCCTGCCACGGACTTGATCAGGGAGCTCATGAAGCACCGAAAGACTTTGAGAACCCTGACGCTTTTGGCCGACCAGAGTCCAGCGAGAAATGAGCGAAAGTACTGGACGACGTTTCTGAATCAAGATACTGCTTTTCTCGATGGTATAGACAGCCTCGCCTGGTTGACCAAGATGCCGGTGATTTTCGTGAGCAGCAAACGCGTCAAGCGCGGTCACTATGACGTGTCGCTCAAAGTGATCGCGGAACCGCCATATGAGAAGAACGCCCATACTGTCGTCGAACGCTACGCCCGTGAGCTGGAAGCGATGATCCAGGCCGATCCTGCGGCATGGTTGTGGTCCCACCGTCGCTGGAAGTTCAATCGGTCGGATGATGATTGTTGATGATTGGCTGCCTGGAATCCGCATCCGACAGCTGATTTCAGCGGGAAAAGAGGCGCGTCAAGGCGATGATGTCTGGCGTCCGCGGTCATTGAAATTCGGAGGCATGGAATCTTGTTAGCGTTCCTGGTAGCCATACCGTTTCTAGGCGCAGCTCTTCCCCCCCTGTTCAAGTCACGCTTGCGGCTCGATCCGGCACTGGCGGCGGCTCTGGTCGCCGGCCTCGCTCTCGCTTGCCTCCTGAGCCTGACGTGGGCGGCCTTTCAGGGCGAGGTCGTGATCTTGAGCTGGCCGTGGCTTCCAAGCATCGGATTGGAGCTCGCCTTTCGCTTCGACGGGCTCGGCATGCTGTTTGCTTACTTGATAGTCGGCATCGGGCTGCTGGTCATCTTGTACGCGCGTTACTATCTGAAGGCAGAGGATG
>SMUX01249560.1_pt1 | contig 20995 bp, 16 predicted proteins | sample 2456431 | NCBI WGS metagenome assembly SMUX01 (sample SAMN11095930, study PRJNA526329) | marine sediment metagenome | biome: Marine sediment; feature: Surficial sediment; material: Deep marine sediment; isolation source: Hadal surficial sediment | place: Pacific Ocean | collected 2014-11 | depth... | reverse complement strand
TGGACGTGGCCGCCATTGGCCGTCACCTTTTCCTCGAACGTCTCGAGATAGAAATCGAGATTCTCGAGCACGTGATCCTTGATCGTCTTGGCCTGGTCCCTGAGGGCATCGAATTCGGGCAGTCTGGCGATCGTCTTGGCGCGTTTGGCGCCGAACTCGAGGCGCACTTTGCCGAGCGAGCGGCGCTGGGTGGCATTCTCCAGCGCCCGGTCGGCGCTTTCCTTGAAGGCGTGGCTGAACGGTTGCATCGCCCCTCCCTCAGCCGCCGACGGAGGGTTCGCCGATGGCGGGGCCCCCGGCCATGCCGGCGAGCACTTCCGCGATGTGGCGCGCCCGCGCCGGCGAATCGTTGCGCTGGAGCTTGCCGGCAATATTCAAGAGACATCCGAGATCTCCGGCGAGCACGGTCCCAGCCCCGGTCGCCTCGATTTCACCGACCTTGTCGTCGACCATGGCGTTGGAAATTCCGGGGTACTTGACACAAAAGGTGCCGCCGAAACCGCAACAGATCTCGGCGTCCGGCAACTCTTTCAATTCGAGCCCGGCGACGGAAGCCAAGAGTTTGCGCGGCTGTCCCTTGATGCCCATCTCGCGCAATCCCGAGCACCCGTCGTGATAGGTGACGGCGCCCTCGAATCGGGCCGCCACCGTGTCCAGCTTCATGATGTCGGTGAGGAACGAGATCAGTTCCCAGGTCCTCGCCGCCAGCTCTTTGGCGCGGGCCAACATGTCGGGATCGTCCGCGAACAGGCCGGGATAATGGCACTTGATCATGCCGGCGCACGAGCCTGACGGTGCGACGACGTAATCGAAACCCTCGAAGGCGGCAATGACGTTCCCGGCAATGGCTTGGGCGTCCTTGCGGTCGCCGGAATTGTAGGCGGGTTGTGCGCAGCAGGTCTGGGCTTTGGGCACCGACACGCGGCATCCCGCATCCTCCAAGAGCTTGACCGCGGCGAAGCCGACACTGGGGCGCCATAGGTCGACCAGGCAGGTGACGAAAAGGGCGACATGAGCCGGTCCCGCCGCCGGTGCCGCTGGTGCCGCCGAACCCTCTGGTGCGGTCCCGGTTGTCACCGGCACATTGCCCACCGATTAAGCCCTATCACTGGTCAATGCTCCCACCCCATGAAGTGATTCGCCGCCCGAACCTTAAAGCCGCCGGTGCCGGCGCAGCGCGCACGCTCTGCACTCCGACCAACCTAGAGCATTATCCGGCCAAATTGAACCATTTGACCGGATAGTGCTCTGATCCAGGGTGGGGGACCTGAAAAGGGGGAAGTTCCGGGCTTCTGGGGGCTTTTTGGCGGGCCCGGTCACGGACCTATAACGCAAAAGTGAGTGGACTCGGGCCCTGGCTTGGGGTGAGCTTCCTTAGGAGTTTCCCATGGCCCTTTTGGAGAGCATGAGCGTGCGCACCAAACGCCGGATCGTGGCGGGCACCGGACTGGCCGTTTTGCTCGGCGTCGCCGCCCTGGCGATTGCGGTTTTGCCGCGGTCCACCAACGGCGCGGGCAACGGCACGGGCGCCGGCGGCGACGCCGAGGCCGGGAAAATACCCGCGGTCGCGGCCTATTGGACCACCGAATGGCCGCGGACCGATTTTTCGCGCCATTCCATCGATCTCAAGGAAATTCGCTCGGGCGGCCCGCCCAAGGACGGCATCCCCCCCATCGACAAACCTAAGTTCATCGCCATCTCGGAGGTGAGGGGCGTCGTAGGTACCGAGCCGGTGATCTCTATCCGCATCGGCAATGATGCCAGGGCCTATCCTCTTTCGGTCCTGATGTGGCACGAGATCGTCAACGATACCGTGGGCGGCGTTCCCGTGGCGGTCACCTTCTGTCCGCTCTGCAATGCCGCCATGGTGTTCGACCGCAGGCTCGACGGCCGGGTCCTCGATTTTGGCACCACCGGCAAGCTGCGGCATTCCGATCTCGTCATGTACGACCGCCAGACCGAAAGCTGGTGGCAACAATTCCTGGGCGAGGCCATCGTCGGCGAACTCACCGGCAAGCGGCTCAAATTCCTGCCCGCGCGCGTGGAATCCATCGCCCGGTTCAAGAAGCGCTTTCCTGGGGGGCGCTACCTCGTGCCCAACGATCCGTATAAGCGGCGCTACGGCGCCAATCCCTATGCCGGGTACGACGCCCTCGACCGGCCCTTTCTGTATCAGGGCCCCCTGCCGCCCAATCTCCCCCCTCTGGCCCGGGTGGTGTCCATCGGCAAGCAAGCGTGGAGCCTCGATCTGGTGCGCCGGAAGAAACGCATCGAGCATGGGGACTACGTCATCACCTGGGAGCCGGGCCAAAACTCCGCCCTCGATTCCGCGGTGATCGGCGAAGGGCGCGACATCGGCAACGTGGTGGTCCAGAAAAAGACCGCCGATGGCCTGGTCGATGCCGTCCACGGGATCGATTTCGCCTTCGCCTTTTACGCCTTCCATCCCGACGGCGTGATCACCGTCAAATAGCCCGCCGCCCGCCGCCGAGGCGGGGCCGATGGAATCAGGCCTTTTCTCCACCGTATGATGGAATACATAATGCCTGTTGGTGGCACCAGGGGCGTGGATCTTACGGGAAAGAGGAAGAGGCGTGATGGCGGCAAAGCCGGGCAACTCGAAAGTGCCCGCCAAGAGCGGCGGAAAGGCCGCGGTGAATCGCTTCCTGAACCAGGTCGCGGCCGCGCCCGGGCGCGCCGGGACCGGCCGGGGGCGGCTGATCTTCGCCATGGACGCGACCGCCAGCCGCGAGCCGACCTGGGACCACGCCTGCCATATCCAAGGCGAAATGTTCGCCGCCACCGGCAGCCTCGGCGGTCTCGAGGTGCAGCTGGTGTTCTACCGGGGGTTCGGTGAATGCAGGGCGAGCCCCTGGGTCGCCAGTTCCACCGAGCTGGTGCGCCGCATGACGGCGGTAACCTGTCTCGGCGGTCACACCCAGATCGGCCGGGTGCTGGCCCATGCGGTCAAGGAAACGCGGGCGAAGCGGGTCGATGCCCTGGTCTTCGTGGGTGACGCCATGGAGGAAGACGTCGACGATCTGTCCCACATTGCGGGCGAGCTCGGCCTGTTGGGGGTGCCGGCATTCATTTTCCATGAGGGCCATGACCCCATCGCGGCAAGCGGTTTTCGCCAGATCGCCAAGCTCACCAAGGGGGCCTATTGCTCCTTCGACGCGGGATCGGCGGAGCAGCTCAAGGCGCTGCTCGGCGCCGTCGCCGTCTATGCCGCGGGCGGGCGCCGGGCGCTCGAGGACCTGTCACGGCAAAAGGGCGGCGTCGTGCGCCTGTTGACCAGCGATTTGGAATAGGGCCGGAAGCGGGCAATGCAATATTTCGTTCTCGGCATAGCCATTCTGGCGGGGCTTTTGTTGCTGATGCGCTGGGCCGCCGCCGCCGACCCCCGGGTGTTGGCCTGGGTGCTCCGCGTCTTGGTCGCCCTGATCGTACTCGGCGGCCTCTTGGGGGTCGCCTGGTCGGGCCGATGGCTGTGGGTCGCCTATGCGCTTCCGTTCATGCTGCCGTTTTACTTCCAATGGCGTTCCAAACGCATCCGCGCCAAGAACGTGGCCGGCCCCAGCCCGGGCCAGAGCTCCGACGTGACCACCGAGCATCTCCGCATGTCGCTCGACCACGACAGCGGGGAGATGACCGGCACGGTGACCGAGGGGCCCTATGCCGGGCGGGAGCTCGATTCCCTGAGCCTGTCGGAACTCCTGGACCTTTTGGCGGGCTGCGCCGAGGACGAGGATTCGGTGCGGGTGTTGGAAGCCTATCTCGACCGTGTCCACGGGCCCCAATGGCGGGGGGACGGCGGGGCGGACGGGGAGGAGACACGCGGCGGGCGTGCCGGCGGTTGGGGCGCCGCCATGACCTTTGATGAGGCGTGGGAGATCCTGGGGTTGGAACCCGGCGCCGACGAACAGGCGATCAAGGGGGCGCACCGCCGCCTGATGGGCAAAATGCACCCCGACCGCGGCGGTTCCACCTATCTCGCCGCCAAGCTCAACCAGGCCAAGGACTTGCTGCTGGGCGTCTAGTCTCCGGCCAAATGTCAAGGCAGCCTGCTTGCCAGCGCCCGGCCCCTATGGCACAAAGGCCGCGCCTCATGGCCGTCGCCGGAGGCGGTGAGTCGCCTGAATCGACGGGGGAAATATGGCGGGAGCCATTCGCAAGGCGGTTTTTCCCGTGGCCGGGCTGGGAACGCGGTTCCTGCCGGCCACCCGGGCATTGCCGAAGGAATTGCTGCCCGTCCTCGACCGGCCGCTCATCGATTACGCCATCGCCGAGGCGCGTGAAGCGGGGATCGAGAGGTTGATCTTCGTGACCGGCCTGGAAGCCAATGCCGATATGCTGAAAAGCCATCTCAATCTTCCCGGCGACCGGCGGGCGGTATTGGAAGCCAAGGACCCGGAATTGGGCCCGGCCTTGGCGGCGGCGGACCTGCCGCCGGGTGTGGCGGTGTTCGTCACCCAGGAGGAACCGCTCGGCCTCGGCCATGCGGTCTGGTGCGCGCGCGAACTGGTGGGCGACGAGCCCTTCGCGGTGCTGCTTCCCGACGACCTGATGGACGCAGACCCTCCGGCGATCGGCCAGTTGATCGGGGCCCATGGGACGACCGGCGGCAATGTCGTCGCCGTCGAGGAGGTGCGGCGCGAAGACACCGCGCGTTACGGCATCCTCGATCCGGGAGAGGTCGCCGGGGGCTTGGTCGAGGCCAAGGGTTTGGTGGAAAAGCCCGCGCCCGAGGACGCGCCGTCGACGCTCGGCCTGATTGGCCGTTACGTCCTGTTGCCGGGCGTGTTCGCCGAACTCGGCCGGTTCGAGCGCGGCGCCGGCGGCGAGATCCAGTTGACCGACGCCATGGCGCGGATGATCGGAACGGCGCCCTTCCACGGCTTTAAGACCCTCGGCCGGCGGTACGATTGCGGCACCAAGGCGGGGTTGATCGCGGCGCAGATCGGACTGGCCCTGAAGGACCCGGCATTGCGGGGCGGCGTCCAGGAAAACTTGCGGAGCGCGGGCCGGGAATGGGAATGAGCGGGACCGCGCCAAGGCGGCCCTGTGGTAAGGCGAAGAGGATGGACCCATGCGTGTTGCCATGATCGGAAGCGGCTATGTCGGGCTGGTGTCGGGAGCATGCTTCGCCGAATTCGGCGTCGACGTGACCTGTGTGGACAAGGATGCCGACAGGATCGCCCGCTTGAACGCGGGGGAAATGCCGATATTCGAGCCCGGCCTGGAGGCGTTGGTGGCCCAGAACGCCAAGGCCGGCCGCCTGGCGTTCACCACCGATCTGGTCCCGGCGGTGGCCGATGCCGACATCGCCTTCATCGCCGTCGGCACGCCGAGCCGCCGCGGCGACGGCCATGCGGATTTGACCTATATCACCCAAGCGGCCGAGGAGATCGCCGACGCGCTTGCCGGCCATACCGTCGTCGTCACCAAATCGACGGTTCCCGTGGGCACCGGCCGCGAGGTCGCCAGGATCATCTCGGCCAAGAACGGGGCGGCCAATTTCGATGTCGCATCGAACCCCGAATTCCTACGCGAAGGCGCCGCCATCAACGATTTTATGCGTCCCGACAGGATCGTGGTGGGCACCGAATCGGAGCGTGCCCGGGAAGTCCTCGGCCGCCTCTACCGGCCGCTCTACCTGTTGGACACGCCGATCCTGTATACCTCCCTGGAGACCGCGGAACTGATCAAATACGCGACCAACGCGTTCCTGGCGACCAAGATCACCTTCATCAACCAGATGGCCGACCTCTGCGAGGCATTGGGGGCCGATGTCCATGACGTCGCCCGGGGCATCGGGCTGGACGGTCGCATCGGCCCCAAGTTCCTGCATCCCGGACCCGGTTATGGCGGGTCGTGCTTCCCCAAGGATACCCGTGCCCTGGTGACCACGGCGCGCAACGCCAAGGCGCCGCTGAGCATCGTCGAGACCGTGATCAGCGCCAATGACGCGCGCAAGCATGCCATGGTGGATAAGGTCATCTCGGCCCTCGACGGCGGCGAGGCCCGGGGCAAAACCATCGGCGTGCTGGGGCTGACCTTCAAGCCCAACACCGATGATATGCGCGAAAGTCCCGCCCTCGATATCGTGCCCGGGCTGATCAAGGCCGGGGCGGCGATCAGGGCCTATGACCCCAAAGGCATGGAAGAGGCACGGCGCCTGATCGATGGTCTTGAGACGGTTGCAACCGCGGAAGAGGCGATCGAAGGAACCGATGCGGTGGTCATCATCACCGAATGGAACGAGTTCCGCGCCCTCGATCCGGCCGCCATGGCGGCGGCCATGGCACAGCCGGTGGTGGTAGACCTGCGCAACCTGTTTTCTCCGGCGGAAATGAAGGAGGCGGGCATCCGTTATGTTTGTGTCGGCCGCCCGCAAGGCCCGAGCTAGGGCGATGCCGCGGCCCATGGAGCCGTCATGATCTCTCATCGTTTCGACCCGTCGATCCTTCGTGAATACGATATCCGCGGCATCGTCGGGCAAACCCTGTCCGAGGACGACGCCCATGCGCTGGGTCGGGCGTTCGCCACCTGGCTGTCGGGCCAGGGCGGCCAGGCGGTCCATGTGGGGCGCGACGGCCGGTTGAGTTCCCTTGCCCTGGAAGAGGCCCTGGTGGCGGGGTTGACCGCCGGCGGTATGGCCGTGACCCGGATCGGTCTCGGGCCGACACCGATGCTTTACTACGCCGTCGTCACCGCCGGCAGCGATGGCGGAATCATGGTCACCGGGTCCCACAACCCGCCTGAACATAACGGATTCAAGATCGTGGCGCTGGGCAAGGCGTTCTACGGCGCCGATATCCAGCGGTTGGGCGCCATCGCCCGGGCCGGGGATTTCGTGGCGGGCGCGGGCAGCGACGGGGCCGCCGACGTGATGGAGCAATACGTCGCCCGGCTCGCCGACGATTATCAGGGCGAGGCGCAACTGGCGGTGGCCTGGGACGCCGGCAACGGCTCCGCCGGAGAAGCAATGCAACTATTGACTGCACGGCTCCCGGGACACCATGTCCTCCTCAACGCGGAAATCGACGGCACCTTCCCCAACCACCATCCCGATCCCACGGTGCCGGAAAACCTGGTCCAGTTGCAGGAAACGGTGGCCGGTGAGGGCCTCGATCTCGGGATCGCCTTCGATGGCGACGGCGATCGGCTCGGTGCCGTCGACGGGAAGGGCCGCATCCTCTGGGGCGATCAGATGATCGCCATCCTGGCCCGCGACGTGCTCGCACGGCTGCCCGGCGCCACCATCATCGCCGACGTCAAGGCCAGCCAGGTCCTGTTCGATGAGGTCGCGCGTCTCGGCGGCACGCCGTTGATGTGGAAAACCGGCCATTCGCTGATCAAGAGCAAAATGGCCGAAACCGGCGCGCCGTTAGCCGGTGAGATGAGCGGCCATATCTTTTTTGCCGACCGTTATTACGGCTTCGACGACGCCCTTTATGCCGCCGTCAGGCTGTTGTCGACGGTGGCGGGTTCGGGCAAGAGCCTGGCCCAACTGCGTGACGAATTGCCAGAAATGGTCAATACGCCGGAGCTCCGTTTCCCTTGCGGCGAGAACCGCAAGTTCGAGGTGGTCGACGAGGTGGCGGCACGGCTTGCAGCGCGCGGCGCCGACGTCAACGATTGCGACGGGGTACGGGTCAAGACCGATGACGGCTGGTGGCTGTTGCGGGCGTCGAACACCCAGGAGGTCCTGGTGGCGCGCTGCGAATCCGCGACCGCGGCGGGGCTGGAGCGCCTGAAGGCGGCCCTGGTGGCGGAGCTTGAGAAAAGCGGCGTGGAGCCGCCGGACTTCTAGCGGGCAGCCGTGGCCCCGGCCCCGGACGCAAGGGCGAGGCAGGCTTGGCCGCGCGCCTTCAGCCGGGCGCAGATGCGTTGGGCCGAGGCGCGCTCAAGGCCCACGAATTCGGCCCTGTAGAGGGTTTTCCCAGGGGCGACGATGGGCCGGATCCGGTGGCGCGCACCGGCCAACAAGCGGGGCAGACGGCGGCGCGCCCCGGTGAGCGCAAGTTCGGCCAGGGCGGTGCGGGTGAAGGTGCCTATTCCAACCGCCCAGCTTTGGCTGGAACGGCCCGTGCTCAGGCGGTGCGCGGCGGCGGATCCCTGCTCGCCGAGGGAAAGGATACCGGGCCGCCGCGGCGGCGTCAGGCGCGAGAGCCTGATCCGGCCCCGCGCGCCGGGCGCGCGATAGACGCGGATCCGTTTGTTGATCCTCCTGGGCTGGCGCGTCACGTGGATGTTGCGGTCGTATTGATAGGCACGGTAGCGGCCTCGGGTCGCCTTTTCGAATCCGCGCTCGAGCAATCCCATGGTATGGAGGTCACGCGCCCTGGGGGAACGGGTGCCCAGGACCACGGCGATCAGGCGGATGCCGTCGCGCTCGGCCGATGCCGCCAAGTTGAAGCCCGAGGCGTGAATGAAGCCGGTCTTGATCCCATCGGCCCCGGCATAGCGGTCGAGCAGCCGGTTGTGATTCTCCATCCGCCGGCCCCTGAAGGTGAAGGTCCGGACCCTGAAATAGCCGTAATAGCGGGGGAAGTCGCGCCTGAGTGCCTGGGCCAGGATGGCGATGTCCCGGGCCGTGGTCAGCTGCCGCCGGTGGGGCAGGCCCGAGGCGTTGCGGAACCGCGTGTTGGTCATGCCGAGCGCCCGCGCCTTGGCCGACATCAGGCGGCCGAACTTTCGCTCGGTGCCGGCCATGGCCTCGGCGATGGCGGACGCCACGTCATTGGCCGATCTGATGGCAAGGGCGAGGATGACCTGGCGGACCGATATGGTTTGCCGCGGTTTGAGGCCCAGTTTGGACGCCGGCTGGCGGGCCGCCCGGCGGGAAACCCGAATTGGGCTGTCCAGGGTGAAGCGCTTGGCTTGCAACGCTTCGAACACCAGATACAGCGTCATCATCTTGGTCAGCGATGCCGGGTAATGGCGGGTGTCGGGATTGACCGCGTGCAGCACCGCGCCGGTTTTTTGTTCGATGACGATGGAGGAATACTTGGCCGCCGCGTGGCCCGCGCGCCCGGAGCAGGCCAGCATCACCAAACCCATAAGCGCTAAGCGGAAGAGGACGCGCAAAGGCTTCGCAGCCCACCGTGCCAACGGCACGGGCGAGGGGAACGGTGCACACCACAAAGAACCCAAACGCGCCAAACGACCCCCGCAGGTAGCGAATTTCTTGGCTGCGCCATGCTAGGGAAAAGCCGATTCCCTGTCCAGGGCCTCGTGCGCTCTTGGCGCAAACCCCCTAAAACCCGGGACGGACAGCCCGGCCCATTGGACCCATTCATATTTGGTTCATAGTGCCATTGTTATCTTTGGGCCCATGAACAAGTTGCGCAAATCCGCCGCCCCCTTGGTTGCCGTCGCGGCGCTGTTGGGGTTGTCCGCCTGTACTTACCGCGCCGGCGATGACGACAGCCCCATCCAGCGCTCTTTTTCCTGGTTTTCGTACCTCAACGCCGATGATCTGAGGGCCAACTGCACCAAGGGCGCGCCCGACCGCTACCGCGTCGTTTACAACGCGGTCTGGCAGGAACAGGTGCGGACCTACGATTTGACCGTCGGCGGCGACGGCGCCGACCTCAAGAGCCAGGTCACGGGCGATGCCGATTTCAGCCGCCCCATCCCGCTCACCGACCTGCTTTCCCCCTGGCGCGGCAAGATCGTGCGCCGGCGCCTTTCCCGGCGCGAGGTGGGGCATTTGCGCCGGGCGCTCCAGGATAGCGGCTTCCATAAGCCGGTGCCCCAAGGCACGCGGGTCCAGTCCTGGGGCTTTTTCTGGGTGGCGGCGGCCTGCGAGGGCGGGCGCTTTCGTTTCAACGTCTGGGCCTATCCGTCGCGCCGTTTCCAACGCGTCACCCTGGCCAGGACCCTGGAGCGGCTGGATCGGACCAAGATCCCCTTCAACAAACCCCGCGAGACCTGGCGGCCCGACCGCCAGGAGGACAGGGACATCGACCGCTACCAACTGGTGGTCCAGGGGGACGGGTTCGCCGGCAAATTCAGGCTATTTTGAAGCGGGAAACAATCACCTTCCCCGATTTGGGTGACAAGGGGATTGCAAACACCCTATGATGTGGGCGCTGGAGTTGATCCAGCACGGTACTCAGCGGATCCCTATGATCGTGAGTGACGAGGTCAAGGTAGAGAGTTTCGCGCGTCTTCCCGTGACGTTATCCATACGCCTCAGCGGGGGCGAGGAAGGCGATGCGATCGGCGGCGGCCCCTCCACGGGGGTCATCACCGAATCCAAGCCGGAGACCAAGAAACCGTCAATGTACAAGGTGTTGATGCTGAATGATGACTACACGCCGATGGAGTTCGTCGTTCATGTATTGGTGCGGATTTTCGCCAAGTCACAAGACGACGCGACCAAGGTCATGCTGCATGTCCACCAGCGGGGGATGGGCATTTGCGGCGTGTACCCTTATGAAGTCGCGGAAAGCAAGGTGACCCAAGTGGTGGACTTCGCACGCAAACATCAGCATCCTCTTCAATGTACTCTTGAAAAGGATTAGCCCATGTTGTCGCGTAACCTGGAACAGACGCTTCACCAGGCCCTCGCCCTCGCAAACGAACGCCGGCACGAATTCGCCACCCTGGAACATCTCCTTCTTGCCCTGATCGACGATAAGGACGCGATGGCGGTGATGCGCGCCTGCGGGGTCGATTTGGACCGGTTGCGCGAAGATCTCACCACCTATCTCAACAACGAGCTCGAAAGCCTGGTCCTGGAGCGGGCCGACGACGCCAAGCCGACCGCCGGATTCCAGCGTGTGTTGCAGCGCGCCGCCATCCACGTCCAGTCATCGGGGCGCGAAGAGGTGACCGGCGCCAACGTCCTGGTGGCGTTGTTCTCCGAACGCGAATCTCACGCCGTGTATTTCCTGCAAGAGCAAGAAATGACGCGGCTCGACGCGGTCAACTACATCTCCCACGGCATCGCCAAGGTGGGCCACTCGGAAGACCGTCACGTGCGCGGCTCGTCGCGCGGGGAGCGGCGGTCCTCGTCAACGTCGAAGAGCGAGAAGAAGCGCGAAGCCCTTGAATCCTTCTGCGTCGATCTCAACAAGAAGGCATCCGAAGGTAAGATCGACCCCCTGATCGGCCGCGTCCACGAGGTCGAGCGCACCATCCAGATTCTCTGCCGGCGCACCAAGAACAACCCCCTCTATGTGGGCGAACCCGGCGTCGGCAAGACCGCCATCGCCGAGGGTCTGGCGCTCAGGATCGTCAACGGCGAGGTGCCCGAGGTCCTGTTGGACGCCACCATCTACGCGCTCGACATGGGCGCGCTGCTGGCCGGTACGCGCTACCGCGGCGATTTCGAGGAGCGCATAAAGGCGGTGTTGGACGAGCTCGACAAGCATGAAGGGGCGATCCTCTTCATCGACGAAATTCACACCGTGATCGGCGCCGGCGCCACCTCGGGCGGGTCCATGGACGCGTCCAACCTGTTGAAGCCGGCGTTGCAGTCGGGCTCGCTCCGGTGCATCGGTTCGACCACCTACAAGGAATTCCGCAATCAATTCGAAAAGGACCGGGCCCTGGCGCGGCGTTTCCAGAAGATCGACATCAACGAACCATCGATCGCCGACACCGTCAAGATCCTCAGGGGCCTGAAACCCTATTACGAGGAGCATCACCGCGTGCGCTACACCCTGGACGCGCTGAAATCGGCGGTGGAACTCTCGGCGCGCTATATCCACGACCGCAAGTTGCCCGACAAGGCGATCGACGTGATCGACGAGGTCGGCGCGGCCCAGATGCTGCTGCCGGAACACAAGCGCCGCAAGGTGATTTCGGTCAAGGACGTGGAGGCCATCGTCGCCATGATCGCCCGCATCCCGCCCAAGACGGTGAGCAGCACCGACAAGGAACACCTCAAGAATCTGGACCGCGACCTCAAGGGCGTGGTGTTCGGCCAGGACAAGGCCATCGACACCTTGGCCAGCGCCATCAAGCTGGCGCGCGCCGGCCTGCGCGAGCCCGAAAAACCGATCGGCAACTATCTGTTCTCGGGGCCCACCGGCGTCGGCAAGACCGAGGTCGCGCGCCAGCTCGCCCGCATCATGGGGGTCGAGCTGATCCGCTTCGATATGTCGGAATACATGGAGCGTCACACGGTATCGCGGCTGATCGGCGCGCCGCCGGGCTATGTGGGCTTCGACCAGGGCGGGTTGCTCACCGATGCCGTCGACCAGCACCCCCACGCGGTGCTGCTGTTGGATGAGGTCGAAAAGGCCCATCCCGACCTGTTCAACATCCTGCTGCAGATCATGGATCACGGCAAACTCACCGACCACAACGGCAAGGCTGTGGATTTCCGCAACGTGGTGCTGATCATGACCACCAATGCCGGCGCCGCCGATCTCGCCAAACCGGCGATCGGCTTCGAGCGCACGGCGCGCCTCGGCGATGACACGGAAGCCATCAAGCGCATGTTCACGCCGGAGTTCCGCAACCGCCTCGATGCGGTGATCTCGTTCTCCGCCCTCGGCCCCGATATCGTCGCCCTGGTGGTCGATAAGTTCGTGATCGCACTGGAGGAGCAACTGGCGGACCGCAATGTGCAGATCGAGTTGACGCCCGCGGCGAAGTCGTGGATCGCCGAGAGGGGCTACGACCAGGCGTTCGGCGCCAGGCCGCTGGCCCGGGTCATCCAGGAGAACATCAAGCGGCCCCTGGCCGACGAGCTCTTGTTCGGCAAGCTCGCCAAGGGCGGCATGGTGTGCGTCGACGTCAAGAATGGTAAGCTCGACTTCACCCTGACGGAGCCACCGCCCAAGCCCAAAAAGCCCAAGAAGCCCAAGCGCATCACCAAGAAGGATCCCAAGGTGCCGGCGCTGGTGGAATAGGCCGAGCGCGGCGCATTTCGGCGTCATCGGGAAGGCGGGGCATGGGCCCCGCCTTCTCATTTCGACACCCGGTTCGCCAGCCTGGTGGGTTGACGCCCGCACCACATTCTACGCCGCGGTGGCGCACTACGGCGGCCACCCACGCTTCCCGGCGTCAGGTGACCGTGTTGTCGGCGAGGCCGACCGGCGCCGTTCGTGCTATGTGTTGGCCGGTCAATCGGTCAGAGGGGCGCTTCCCATGGGTGGAGACCGCCTAGCTTTCACCACCCCGGTCATGAAATGGGGACTGTTCGCGGTGCTGTTCCTTGTGGCGCCCGCGCCGGTGATCGTGTTCAAGACGTTTATGACCGGCCCCGTCGTCTTCGTCGCGGCCAGCCTCGTCTCGCTGATTGCCGAGGCCTTCAGGCCCTCGAGCACCGCGCACATCCAGATCATCGGCTACTTCGCCATTCACCTGTTGGGCTTCGTCTTGCTCTACTACCTGGCCGCGGTGGTGATGGCCAAGGGCCTGTCCCTTATCGCCAATCGGCGGGTGCGCCGCTGGGCCTTCGCGGCCCTCGCCCTCGGCGCCGCAATGGTGGCGGTCCTCCCGGTTTACGGCGGCGCCGGGGCCCATGGCGGGGCCTGGGGGCCGATCATTTTTTTCTTCGCCAAACTGAACGACAGCCATTTCGGCCCCAATGCCGCGCTCACCATCTATGGGCCCTTGCTGCCCTGTTTTGGGGTTGGCGCGGTCTTCTGGATGGTTCGCCGCCGCGGCGCTCGAGGCAAGGCTGACTGAGGGCGGCGCTCGAACCCTTCGCCCGCACCCGGCCGGCCTTCACGAGGCTTCGAACAGGCCTTCCAGCTCGACGGCGGCGCCCAAGGGCAGGACATTGACGCCGACGGCGGCCCGCGCATGGCGGCCGGCCTCGCCGAACACCTCCACCATCAGGTCCGAGGCGCCGTCGATCACCTGGGGCTGGGCGGTGAAGTCCTCGGCGCTGGCGACGAACCCGCCGAGCCTGACCACGCGCCGCACGCGATCGAGCTCGCCGTCGAGGGCGCCCTGCAATTGGGCCAGCATGTTGATGGCGCAGAGGCGCGCCGCTTGCCGGCCCTCGTCGATATCGAGCGCCTCGCCCAGGCGGCCGGTCCAGGCCACCCGGCCGTCGGCCATGGGCAATTGGCCGGAGACGAACAGCAGCCCACCGGAGCGCGCAACGGGCAGGTAATTGGCGATGGCCGCCGACGCTTCGGGCAGGGTGATGCCGAGATCATTGAGACGGGATTCGATTGCATCTGTCATGGCGGGCCTCCATCCCGGCGCAAGCGGCCGGAAAAAAAGGGGGTGCCCTAAAGAGCACCCCCAAGTTTCAGGGAGAACCTACACCACTAGGTACTTACTGACTAGCTACAGCCACTGGTGCTACCGCAGGTGTCACACTTGAGGCAGGTCCCGTTTCGCACCAGGGTGAAATTACCGCAATCGCCGCACGCATCACCTTCGTAGCCTTTCAAACGCGCCTGGCGCATTCGAACCAGCTTTGAATCAACGTGGGCCGTCGTAGCGGCACTGAGGGTGACGGAATTGGCGGGACCGTCACCGGTCAGGGGTTGGGGGGCGGTGACCGCCTCGGCGATGGCTTCCATGGTCGCCTGGACCGATGAGCCCATCACCTCGGCAGTCTCTTCGGACACCGTACATTCGGCCGCCTCCATGGCGGTGCCGGCGCCCCCTTTCAAGACATAAAGATTGGACCGCACATAGCCCCTGGAGGCCAGTTTGGCGGCTTTAAACCGTGTTTCCTCGGCCGTGGCCGGGAGCTTTCCTTCGTCGTCCCCGCGGCCCACCGTGTCGGGCAGGATGTCCATCGGCTCCACATGGGCCAGATCCGAACGGTCCAGATACGACACGGCGAGCTCGCGGAAGATGTAGTCCAGGATCGATGTCGCCATCTTTATGGCGTCGTTGCCCTCGACGATGCCCGCGGGTTCGAACCTGGTGAAGGTAAAGGCCTCGACGAATTCCTCCAGCGGCACGCCGTATTGCAGGCCGATGGAAACGGCGATGGCGAAATTGTTTATCATCGCCCGGAAGGCCGCGCCTTCCTTGTGCATGTCGATGAAGATCTCGCCCAATCGCCCGTCTTCTTCGTATTCGCCGGTGCGCAGGTAAACCTTGTGGCCGCCGACGATGGCTTTTTGGGTATAGCCCTTGCGCCGGGGCGGCAGCGTCTTGCGGTAGGAGACGAAGCGCTCGACGATGCGCTCGGCGATGATCTGGGCCTTTTTCGCCTGGGGCGCCTCGGCGAGTTCCATGGCGCGCTCGGTGGCGTCCTCCTGGTCGTCTTCGGACAGCAGCGAGGCGTTGAGCGGCTGGCTCAGTTTCGAGCCGTCGCGGTAGAGCGCGTTGGCCTTGAGCGCAAGCCGCCAGGACATCATATAGGCGTCCTTGCAATCCTCGACGGTGGCTGCGTTGGGCATGTTGATGGTCTTGGATATGGCGCCGGAGATGAAGGGTTGGCAGGCGGCCAGCATCAGGATGTGGCTCTTCCAGCCGAGGCAACGTGTGCTGTGCTCACCGCATAGGTTGGCGCAATCGAAGACCGGCAAATGTTGGTCTTGTAGGTGCGGTGCGCCCTCTACGGTTTTTGCTCCCGCACAGTAGGTGTTTGCAGCCTCTATCTCGGATTTTGTAAAGCCCAGCGCCTTGAGCATATCGAAGCCGAGATTATTAAGCTGGCGGTCGGTGAAGCCCAATTCCTCGCGGCAGAATTCCGCGCCCAACGTGAATCTGTTGAAAACGCTTCCGATATGGAAGGCATCGGCTAACTTTTCTTCAAGTTTCTCTAATGCCTCATGGTCAAAGCCGCGCTGGCGCAAGCTCGCATGGTTGACACCGGGCGCGTCGGCCAACGTGCCGCGGCCCACCGCGTAATCGGTGATTTCCTGGATCTGGGCCTCGTCGTATCCCAGTGTCCTGAGCCCCGCCGGCACGGTGCGGTTGACGATCTTGAAAAAACCGCCGCCGGCCAGTGTCTTGTACTTGACCAGGGCGAAATCGGGCTCGATGCCGGTGGTGTCGCAATCCATCACCAGGCCGATGGTGCCGGTGGGCGCCACCACCGAGGCCTGGGCGTTGCGGTAACCGAACTTTTCGCCCAACTCCAACGCCTGGTCCCAGGCCTGGGCGGCGGCGACCGCCAGGTTGGTGTCGGGGCAGGCCTCGACATCCAACGGCACCGGATTGACCGAAAGGCCTTCATAGCCGTCGTCTTCGCCATAGGCGGCGCGGCGATGGTTGCGGATCACCCGCAGCATGGACGCCCGATTCCGCTCAAATCCGGGGAAGGGGCCGAGTTCTTGCGCCATCTCGGCGGAGGTCGCGTAGCACACGCCGGTGAGGATGGCGGTGAGCGCGCCGGCAAGGGCGCGGCCGGCGCGCGAATCGTATCCCAGCCCCGAGGCCATCAAGAGCCCGCCGATATTGGCGAAACCGAGCCCAAGCGTGCGGTACTCGAAGGAAAGCTGGGCGATGGCGCGGGACGGGAACTGGGCCATCAGCACCGAGATCTCCAGCACCATGGTCCACAGCCTGACGGCGTACCGGTAGGAGTCCACGTCGAAACGCCCATCCTCGCCGCGGAACGCCAGCAGGTTGATGGAAGCCAGGTTGCAGGCGGTGTCGTCCAGGAACATGTATTCGGAGCAGGGATTGGACGCTTCGATGCGGCCCGATTCGGGGCAGGTGTGCCATTGGTTTATGGTGGTGTCGAACTGCACCCCGGGATCCGCCGACGCCCAGGCGGCGTGGCCGATCTGTTCCCACAGGTCCCGCGCCTTGATGCGCTTGTGTACCGCACCATCGGTGCGCCGGGTCAGCTCCCATTCGCCGTCTTCTAAAACGGTGCGCAGAAAATCATCGGTGACGCGCACGGAATTGTTCGAGTTCTGGCCCGAAACCGTCAGGTAGGCCTCGCCTTGCCAATCGGTGTCGTAGGTCTTGAAATCGATGGCGGTATAGCCCTGGCGCGCGAACTGGATGACGCGCTGGACGCAGTTTTCCGGGATCAGGACCTTGCGCGCGGCGATGATGGCCTTCTTCAGCGCCTTGTTGCGGCGCGGGTCGAAGGCGTCCGCGTCGCCGTCCCCTCTCGCGTCCCCGGCCTCATGGGCCGCACAGGCCGCCATGACCGCGTTGAGATGCCGGTCGGCGAGCCTCGATCCGGCGACCAGGGCGGCGACCTTCTGTTCCTCGACGACCTTCCAATTGATGTAACTTTCGATATCGGGGTGATCGACGTCGATGGTCACCATCTTGGCGGCGCGCCGCGTCGTGCCGCCCGACTTGATGGCGCCGGCGGCCCGGTCGCCGATCTTGAGGAAACTCATCAGGCCCGACGACTTGCCGCCGCCCGACAGCCGTTCGTCTTCGCCGCGAATCTTGGAAAAATTGGACCCCGTGCCGGAGCCGTATTTGAACAGCCGCGCCTCGCGCACCCAGAGGTCCATGATGCCGCCCTCATTGACGAGGTCGTCGCTGACCGATTGGATAAAGCAGGCGTGGGGCTGGGGATGCTCGTAGGCCGAGGCCGCGCTCACCATCTCGCCGGTCTTAAAATCGACGTAATAGTGGCCCTGGCTGGGGCCATCGATGCCGTAGGCCCAATGCAGCCCGGTATTGAACCATTGCGGGGAATTGGGGGCCGCCACCTGGCGCGCCAGCATGTGGCGCAATTCGTCGTAAAACGCCCGGGCATCGGCTTCGCGGTCGAAAAACCCGCCTTTCCAGCCCCAATAGGTCCAGGTTCCCGCCAAGCGCTGGAAGACCTGCTTGACGCTGACCTCGCCGGTGAAACGGTCCTCTTCGGCCATCTCGGCCATGGCGTCCTCGTCGGGGACGTGGCGCCACAGCCAGGCCGGCACGTCGTCCTCTTCGATCGCCTTCAGCTTGGCGGCGACGCCGGCCTTGCGGAAATATTTCTGGGCGATGATGTCGGTGGCCACCTGGGACCAATGCTCGGGGGCCTCGAAATCCTCCAGATGGAAAACAACCGATCCGTCGGGATTGCGAATTTCACTGGCGGCCGCCCTAAACGCGATTCCCTGGTACGCGGACTCGCCGTCCTTGGTGAAATGGCGCCCGATGCGCATGAACTGTCCCCCAAAATCCGCCCGGGATAACCGACGGTGACGTGTCCCCGGACCCCTCGGACTAAACAAAGCCCCACCGACCCTACCGCCAACATCGCGCCTTCCTTGAATACGCGCAGATGTCTATATATTGCGTAGCGTAGGGATCGGCACTCTAAATGTGGGGGAACGAAAGTGTCAACACAAATTGTGTTTCGAGTTGAAAGAAACACAAGATATTGTGGAAATGAAGCATTCTTACGTCCCGCGCGGCGGCGGCGGACCCGGGGAAATTATCCCAAACCCTTGAAAAGAAGTTGTTTTTGATCCCCGGCCCAATACCGGGCGGCCGCTACTGGGCGGCCACCGACAGAGGCGATTCGAATCCGTAGAGCCGCGCCGTTCCTTCCCACAGGATGCGGCCCTTGGCGGCCTCGCCGAGGTCGGCCCGGTCCAGCACGTATCGCGCCGAATTCGGTATGCGGTGGGCATGGGGGATGTCGCTGGCATAGACCCAGCAATCGGTGCCGTATTTGGCGACCATATAGGGCAGAAGATCGTCGTCGACCTCGAAGCCGATGAAAATGCGCCCCGTCTGGATGTATTCCAGGGGCGTCATCTTGGGCAATCCCCTCTCGACGATGGGCATATGGTGGGAGCGCAGGGCACCCAGCTCGATGCGGTGGCGGATGTTGTTCAGGGTGAAATCCATCACCTCGATGGCGAAATCGACCCAGGTGCAGCCGGTCTCCAGGAACGACACCCGCACATTGGGATAGCGGTCCAGCAGACCGGACGAACAGATCGCCTTGAAGCCGCGCACCACCGACATCATGAACTGGTCGGCGGCGACCGACGGGAAGGCCTTGGCCGCCGCCAGCGCGCCGGTGCCCGGGTGGACGTTGATGGGCATGGAAATGTCGTTGGCGGTTTCCCAGATGGGAATGAAGTCGGGATGGTCGAGCGGCTTTTCGCCGTAATCGCCCAGCATCATCACGCCGACCGATCCCATTTCCTTGGTGCGCACCATCTCGCGGACCGCTTCGGCGACGTCGAAGGCGTCGATGACGGTGATCCATTTGAGCCGTTCGGGGGCCTGGCTGGAGATGTCGGCGACCCAATTGTTGTAGGCCCGGGTAAGCGCCTGGTTGAGGGCCGGGTCCTTGGCCACCGGCCATTGCAGGAACAGGGTCGGGTAGTTGACCGACAGCCAGGTGTCCTCGGCGTCCATCACCGCCAGGCGGTCTTGGGCGGAGTGGAATTCGCCGCTCTCATGGGGGCCGCGCCATTGGGCCATCTTGAGGTATTCGGTGGAGACCACGCCCCCCTTGGATGAAGGAGAGCCGCCGATCCGCAACCGCTCGCCGTCGATCACCCAGATGTAGTCATGTTCGTATTCGCCGGTCTCGACCACCACCGGCCTGCGGTCGCGGAAAGCGGGTTCGAGATAGGCATCGGCGAAGGTCCCCTCCCATTCCTCCACATGCCCGTCGCCGTCCCAGGCGTTGATCGCGTCGATGGCCATGGCCTTTCCCGAGGTATCCGTTCTGGCTACGGAACCAGCCTAAAGCATTTCCCGGTCAAATGGTCCAAATTGGCTGGAAAATGCTCTAGAGTCGGTCCAGCAGATAAGTCTTGCAACGGAGAGCTCGAACCAACGGGTCAGGGGAGGCCCGCGGAAATGGTGAACCACCCCAATCCCAATCCCTGGACCCCCAGCGCGCGCCGGCGCAAACCGGCCGAGTTGGGGAAGAGAGTCGAGGAATCGGGGTGCTGGTTCCCCCATGAGATCGCCGGAACCGACGCCTGGCTCTATCGGCTCCATGAGGACGAAATCGCCGAAATCCTTGAGGCGGTGGATCACGTGGAGGCGCGCGGGCTCGGCATCTTGGACATCGCACGCGAGGATTTTCTGCTCCCCGCCCTGGCGCCGGCACTTTCGGACATCGGGGCGGAACTCAAGGACGGGCGGGGCTTCGCGATGATCCGCGGCCTGCCCATCGAGGGCCGCTCGAAGTACCAGAACGCCGCCGCCTTTTGGGGCATCTCCACCCATCTCGGCCGCGCCTTTTCGCAGAACGGCGCGGGCCATCTTTTGGGCCACGTGTGCGACCAGGGCTCGAGCGTGGAATCGGTGAATGGGCGCGGCTACCGTTCGGCCGAGGGCCTGGGGTTTCACGCCGACGGCTGCGACGTGGCGGCGCTGTTCGTGTTGCGCCTGGCGAAATCGGGCGGACAGCACCGCATTTGCAGTTCCGTCGCGCTCTACAACGAGATGCTGCGCCGCCGTCCGGAGCTGGCCCGGGCCTTGACCTACCATTTCTACCGCACCCGCCGGGGCGAACTCCCCAAGGGCATTGCCAAGGCATGGTTCCGCCAGCCGGTGTTCAGCGTCCAGGACGGCTACTTCGCCGCCCGGGGCGCCAGCACCACGATCCTGCGCGCCGCCGCCTTGCCCGGCGTGCCGCCGTTGACCGACCACCGGCGCGAGGCCATAACTTATTACCAGATTCTGGCCGATGAGTTGGCCATCGACATCGATTTCGAGCCGGGCGATATCGAATACGCCCAGAGCCACGTGACCCTGCATGCGCGCACGCCCTTCGAGGACTGGGACCAGCCCAAGCGCAAGCGTCACCTGTTGCGGCTGTGGATGCGGGTCGACGGCATCCGTCCCCTGGTGCCCGAGATCGCCGATGAAATCACCCGCGGCATCACCGTCGCGGGCGTCGAGCCTTCCGCCCCCCTGGAACCGCTTTAATCCTATCTACCGGCCGGCTCATCTCCCTGGCATTTTAATCTTCCCTTTACCGGAAATCCCCGTATAACACCCGCTCGCAAGATTTGGGTTGCCCTTCTACCCGGAGGGGAACAGTACTGTTGGAGCGCTGATCATGTTGAAAGTCAGGCCACATAAAGGGCACCGGGCCCAGCGCACAGGACTTTGGGCGAAGTCCAAGTCGACCAACCTAAGTCGGTTCAACCCCTATGTCGTCGAAATGGAC
>SMUX01093634.1_pt1 | contig 21013 bp, 24 predicted proteins | sample 2456431 | NCBI WGS metagenome assembly SMUX01 (sample SAMN11095930, study PRJNA526329) | marine sediment metagenome | biome: Marine sediment; feature: Surficial sediment; material: Deep marine sediment; isolation source: Hadal surficial sediment | place: Pacific Ocean | collected 2014-11 | depth... | reverse complement strand
CAAACTCCGTGGTCGACCAAAGGGAAGAGCTGCCGCTTTTCCCCCCTGTGGAGTGAAGCTCCCCGCGCTCCCGTGCGGAGATTCCTGATACGGATGGCGGAACTCTCCGTAGCCTTTAGCCTTCCTTCGCTTAGGCTTCGGAGGGCTCTCCTCGCCATCACTATGATGTATTTCCGGGGGCAGTATAGGTCAATTTGTCATGGGCATGGAATTAGATAGGGAAGGCGATTATTGCATCCTGTCCCCAGAAATTGATAGATAAAGTATCTTTGCCATGGATTTGAAAAATATATTTTCTAATATTCCAAAAGATATCCCAAAGGAAATATTCGAAGAAATTGTCAGTGTAGAGAACTGCAGGATTCAGCGGATCATCTCTAAAGGACATTCCACCCCTGATGACCAGTGGTATGATCAGGACAAAGACGAATGGGTCATCCTGCTCCAAGGGAGCGCTGGACTATTGTTTGAGGGCGTCGACAACCCCATCAAACTGCAACCTGGTGATTATTTTCATATTCCCGCCCATGTGAAGCATCGAGTGGAATGGACTGACAATAATATTGAAACTATATGGCTTGCTGTTCGTTACAATTGATAAACTGGAGGGCAAATCTTTAATCTTTAGTTATGAAGAATTGGATTCAGTACAGAAAAGGTGTCAGAACCTTTTCCTAGGCTCCGTAACTCAGGAAGAGATCTAGAGCGTCTCATATGAAACCCACAAGTTCGCAAGGTGATACCTCGCTGTCGCACCAGGCCCAGCTTGTCGCTGAACATTGGGCGCGACGCTTGCCTTCCTTTGACCAGGCTCTCGCACTATTGCACTCTCAAGGCCTCGATACTGACCGACTCAATCCTGAGGATTTGCACGGCTTGGACATGGTGCACGCCGGTGGTGTGGAGGCCACCGATCTTGTTGCTCACGAGGCACGCATCGAGAGCGGCCAACACCTTCTAGATGTTGGCTGTGGCTTAGGTGGGCCAGCCCGTCGCTTCGCATACAGACACGGTGCAGTCGTTTCGGGTATTGAGCTGAGCGAGCCGGTTTTCCAGACTGCGGTTGCCCTCACCTCGCTGGTCGGTCTTGGAGACCGGGTCCATTTCACATTGGGGAGCGCGCTGAAGATGCCGTATGAGGAAGGAACGTTTGATGTTGTAGTCATGCAGCACTGTGCGATGCAAGTGACAGAGAAACACGAGATATTCGGGGAGTCTGCTCGGGTTCTACGGCCCGGTGGTATCTTGGTCCTGCACGAGTTTTTCTCTGGCACAGACGGCGAGCCCCGCTATCCCTTGGCGTGGGCAAGCGAGCCGGCCATGTCGGCACTGGAGACATTCGAAGATACAGAGGTCCTGCTAAGTCAGCTTGGCTTCTCCGTTGGGCCGTTCCTGGATCAGGTACCCGCCGCGATTTCATTTTACGCTGGGATGGTGGCTAAACTGGAAAAAGCGGTGGCCGATGGAACCGGCTTTCGAGGAAAGGACGTGGAGGAGGCGCGTAATAGCCTTCGAATCTTCGGTTCGATGCTCAAGAACTTCCACGAGAATCGCGTGCGTCTTGGGATAGTGGTATGTCTAAAGAGAGCACTCTAGCCTAACAAGCGATTGGAGCAGGACGAAGTGAACAGGTCGCCGCGCCTCTCAACCGCGTCGTTAGGCCGCGGGTGGCCTTAGGCGATACTTTGGGAAGGAGGTAGTAAGTGCTCAAGGGATCGTGTCTCTGTGGTGGGATTCGATACGAAATCGATTCAGATCTGGGGCCTGTAACCAACTGCCATTGCATTCAGTGTAGGAAGTCATCAGGGGCGTCCTTCGCCACCAACGCCTCGGTTCCTGCGGGTTCATTTCGTTTCGTCATGGGGGCTGACTTGCTAAGGGAGTGGGAATCTTCTCCTGGTATTAGGCGGTGTTTCTGTGGGCGGTGCGGCTCACAGATTCTGAAGCGAAAAGATGCAAGCCCAGAGAGCATCCGGCTTCGCCTCGGCACCCTGGATACGGATCCCGGGGTCAAGCCCTCCAAGCACATATTCGTTGGTTCGAAGGCGGCATGGTTGGAAATTACGGACGATTTACCCGTGTTTGAGTAGTAAGACAAATTGGGACATTTTGACACGCTCGCATGCAAGGGCGTGTACTAACAAACGCTTCAGCCATTCGCATACAGGGCCGGCTGAGCTTGAGGCGTTAGGGTCTCGATGGGCAAGAGCGAGGTATTATAATGCGACTCTATATCTGGAAGTGCAGTCTAATCGTTGCTGCACTGGTTACAATGGCTCTTGCGTGCGTTCCTGCAAAAGCGGGGGATACCATTGCTCCTTCGGAGCTAGCCGGTCGCATAGGGACAGGCAATACTCCCCTGATCCTGGACGTTCGCACTCCCGGGGAGTACGCGGCAGGCCACATTCCTGGTGCGGTCAACATCCCCCATACGGAACTTCGAGACAGGCTCTCTGAAGTGATATCGCACCAGGACAAGTAGATTGTGGTTCATTGTCAGACGGGGCCTCGTGCAGGAGTCGCGCAATCCATCTTGGCACAGGCTGGATTCACGCAGATCCGTGACCTTGAGGGCCGCATGCGACAGTGGAACGCCCGTGATTATCCCATTGAGTAGTGTTATTTTTTCGCCAACACGGTGTTAGAGCAGACAACGATAATCGTCGGCGCTATGGGCAAGCGTGGGTGGGGCCCCTCAACAACCCCTTAGCTTTTTTTATGGAGGAATAGATGATCGTGGTTATCTTTGAAGTTTTTCCGGCTCCTGGCCGCAAACAAGTGTATTTGGACATTGCATCGAGTCTCCGTCCTGAGCTCGATAACATCGATGGCTTCATCTCTATTGAGCGCTTTGCCAGCCTGACAAACGAAGGAAAGATTCTGTCGTTATCCTTTTGGCGTGACGAAGAAGCCGTGCAGCAATGGCGACGACTTGATAGGCATCGTCTTGCGCAGTCTCGCGGTCGGGTCGGAGTATTCGCTGACTATCGTCTACGAGTTGCCGGAGTTATGAGGGACTATGGTATGTTTGATCGTGAATCGGCTCCAGCCGACAGTCGAGAAATGCATGACGGGAAAACTACAACCTGACGGTTCGTTCGAGCGGACAGCGCCAGTTGATACAGATGGTAATGCCGCTCAACTCGGCAGTTAACGGGATTTAGATTTGCCAACGTCGGAGTCATAATAGCATTCGAATGATCAACGCCGGACCCGGGATAGGTGGCACGTAATCTTGTTCGCTGTTTAGCAAGGGAGCCATGACGCGCCCGGCTGTTATATGGAGGGAAGGACATGCCATCACCTAAGACGATCAATCGTGAGGACGTAATCCTAAAGACAAGTAATGTTTTGATCCGCGTGCTCAGGCTGGAGCAAGGGTCCAGCACGGGGTGGCACCACCATTCGGTAGTCTCCGACTTCGTGGTGTGCTTAAGCGGGGAGGTGGAGGTAGAAACAAAGAACCCCGAACAGTCTAAAGTTCTCCTGCCTGGGCAAAGGTACCGAATTGAGCCGATGCAGCTACATTGCGTTAAGAACTCTTCAACAATAACGTCAGAGTACCTTCTGGTTCAGGGGATTGGGAGTTACGACTTCATCCCTTATAGATGAGATCACTCATACATAACAACAGACTCGACCGGTACCGGATATAACTCCGGGGCTTCAGTTAGCCTGCATAGGGTCCTGAGATTATGCATAGCGAATTCTCGATGAGACTGAACATTCAAAGCCACAATTGTCCATTATGTAGAGAAGCAGACGTAAGCAGGATCTCCCAGGACAGGCTCCGCGACTATTATTTTTGCCGAACCTGTCACCTGGTGTTTGTACCGTCTGTGCAGTTTTTATCTGCGGAAGATGAAAAGGCCCGATACGATTTGCACCAAAACTCTCCGGATGATCAGAGGTATCGTCAATTTTTAAGTCGCCTATTCATTCCTATGCAAGAGCGTTTGGCTCGCGGAAGTTCGGGCCTGGATTTCGGTTCCGGCCCTGGACCGACGCTCTCCGTGATGTTCGAAGAAAATGGACACTCGATGGCGATCTACGATTATTTTTATGCAATGGAACCATCTGTACTGGAGAAGCAATATGATTTCATTACCGCCACCGAAGTGTTGGAGCATCTACAAAATCCGAGAATGGAGTTGGATAGGTTGTGGACCCTCCTGAAACCTGGCGGTATTTTGGGTGTCATGACCCAGCTTGTGCTAGATTATGAAGCGTTTGCTCGTTGGCACTACAAAAACGACGATACCCATATCTGCTTTTTCTCCCGTTCAACTTTCGAATGGTTGGCCGATCAGTGGCAAGCGGAGCTTACTTTCGCCGGCAAAGATGTGATTCTTTTTTACAAAAAAGATTATCGCTTGTAGTGAACGCGCACGTCTAGCCATTGTGTGAAGTTGACGTGGTATTTCGCTGGCGCTCCACACTACGCAGCTCTCCTTCTGCGTTAGCCGAATAAAGAAGTGTTAGACGATCGAGCCTGGGTAAAGAATCAAGTTATATCGAACACGGGGTTTGAATCCCCGTGTTCGACCAAAGGGGAGAGCTTCCACTTCTCCCCTTTGGAAACCCCATGGGCTTTGTGCCCGCCTCAAGAGGCGGGGTTTACATTGAATCAACGAGGAGCCCTGATTAGTCGCGGTAGTTGTCGAATTGGAGCGGCATGTCTAATTTGGCGTCTTTGAGTATGCGGATCACCTGTTGAAGGTCATCCCTCTTCTTGCCTGAAACACGGACCTGTTCGCCCTGAATGGCGACCTGGACTTTGAATTTCTCATCTTTTATCATTTTTACAATCTTCTTGGCGAGGTCCGCATTGATCCCCTGGCGGACTGTGACGGGCTGCCAGGCTTCGCCCACGTTAACCTGAGGCGGGTCAACATGCAGACAGCGGATGTCCACCTTGCGACTGGCCAGGCGTCCAGTGAGAATGTCGAACATCTGTTTGAGTTGAAACTCGTTCGGGGCTCGCATGGTCACTTGGTTATTGTCGAACTCGAACTTGGCATTGGCTCCCTTGAAGTCAAAGCGCCTTCCCACCTCCTGGTTGGCCTGGTTGACCGCATTTTTCACTTCTTGAGTATCGACCTTGGAAACGATGTCAAACGATGGCATTTTTCCTCCTACCACCCGGTGAGTGAGCTCGCTGCCAGCTGACGGCTATTCGCGGATTCTCCTGACAAAGGTCTCAACTGAACAGTCGAGAATTCTGTTAAACAGTATCATTGGCCCAATCCACAGACACTTAGATCTTGCTTCATCATCCGAGTTGCCTGACAATGGGTCCACCTTGAAGTTATTTCAGTATGTCATGAAGATGCACACCTTAACAGTCCCGCCTACCGAAAACAAAGCCTTGCTGCCGTGTGCCACCTCACTTGGCGCTCCATACCAGCAGCGCACCTTCACCGTTATGTCGCAAAGAAGGGAGTTTCAGATTAGATGAAATCAACTGTTGACGAGATACGGAAAAGATTCGATAACGATGTTGAGCGATTTTCGACCCTGGAAACAGGCCAGTCCACGACAATTGATGCTCCGCTTTCGATGGAACTCATTGTTGAGGCGGCAGCCCACATTACACCCGCAGCCTCCAGCCTTCTCGATGTGGGCTGTGGGGCCGGCAATTACACATTAAAATTGCTCCGGAAACTTCCCTCGCTTGACGTGACCTTGCTCGACTTAAGCAAGCCTATGTTAGAGCGCGCTGTTCAACGGATTTCAGCAGACTACTCCGTAAATGTGTCTACAATTCAGGGAGATATTCGCGAAGTTGAATTTTCGAATTCCGAGTTTGATATTATTTTCGCGGCAGCCGTTCTCCACCATCTGCGTGGCGAGGCCGAGTGGAGAGAGGTTTTCTTGAAGTTTCACCGAATTCTCAAGCCGGGCGGTTCAATTTGGATTTCTGACCTCATTGAGCACTCCTTGACCGAAGTGCAATCGTTGATGTGGCAACGATATGGGGATTATTTAACAAAGTTAAAGGACGATCACTATCGCGAGCACGTGTTTGAATACATAGAAAAAGAGGATTCGCCGCGCCCACTGTTGTTTCAGATCGAGCTTTTGCACGAGGTTGGATTTCAAAATGTGGATATCTTGCATAAGAATAATTGCTTTGCGGCGTTCGGTGCGCTGAAAAGTTACTCGGCAGCCTAACAACCAGCTAGAGCTGCAGCCATTAAATCGGTACGGCATATTTAGAAGGTTATACAGAATGGGAGATAGCTAAATGGCAAGAAAATATCTGGCCTTTGACATCGAGACTGCTACTGACGTCCCCGGCCCTGATTTCAACTGGCGACCCCATAGACCCCTCGGGATAACGTGTGTCGCAGCCCTGCCATACGACGCAAACGAGCCAACGGTTTGGTATGCGCAAGGGTCCGAGGGAGAACACGCGGAGCGGATGGCTTGTGAGGAGGCTCGGCACGTAGTTGAGTGCCTCGGCCAATGGGTTGCCGATGGATACACGGTACTCACCTGGAACGGTCTAGGATTTGACTTTGACATCTTGGCCGAGGAGTCTGGCGCCTTTGAGGCATGCAAAGATTTAGCGCTGAATCACGTTGATATGATGTTCCACGTCCTTTGCGACCGTGGTTTTCCCGTTGCCCTTGATAAGGCCGCTCAAGCGATGGGTATAAAGGGGAAACCAGCCGGAATGACCGGACAGCTGGCTCCACGGCTTTGGATTCAAGGTCGCTACCAGGAGGTGATCGAGTACGTTGCACAAGATGTCCGCATTGCACTACAGATTGCTCAAGCGTGTGAGACATCGCGTTCCTTTAAGTGGTCAACCCGTAGGGGCACCACTGGATTCATGCCCCTGGACGGCGGCTGGCTGAGTGTCAGAGACGCTTTGCGACTACCCGAGCCGGACACATCGTGGATGTCTAATCCTCTACTGAGGCAGACCTTCACAGAGTGGCTAGCAAAAGCGTGACTCCGCCTACCGGCCGATCGAGTCGTGGAAGCACCTAGCGACTGGGCGGGGTGTAACTGCAGGGCGACTGGCGCGTGCACGGGAGTTGAAAAGGTCATCAGGACTTGGGCAACAATCGTTTCTTGATTCGTGTGATCTCAGTGGTCCACCGATTGCTATATCGGGTATCGAGAGGATTGATCGGCGCTTACACTGGGGCACCGGTTCTCCTCCTGGCTACTATCGGAAGAAAGACTGGCCGATCTCGCTCCACTCCGTTGCTTTACTTTGAGGACGGCGCAAATTGGGTTGTCGTTGCATTGAATGCGGGAGATGACCGCAATTCGTCCTGGTGGGTGAACCTCAAAACAACCCCCGTTGCCACAATTCAGGTCAAGCGCAGAGTGAACTGAGTTCGTGCTAGAAGGGTCACAGAACAGGAGAGGGCCCGCCTGTGGCTTGTATTCGTGAAGATGTATGTGAACTACGAGGAATACCAGCGCCGGACGCGAAGAGAGATTCCTGTTGTGATTCTCCAACCGATATGAATACGAGACACACGAGTCATGTCTCATCTCTTCATGATGTGGCCGCTGCCGATGATACCGCTTTTGTTATTGTTCATAGCTGTGGTTGTATCTAGCAAGATTATAAGGTAACCCCGCGGCTTGCCGCGGGCACATAAACGATGGGGTTTCCAAAGGGGAGAAGCGGGAACTCTTCCCTTTGGTCGACCACGGGGTTCAAACCCCGTGGTCGATATAACTTGATTGACAGTAGAATAGCCCCTATCGTATTGATCTGAGGTGAGGGGATAGGCTGCACATATCGCAGTGATTGCCGACCCCATTAGGCAGTCGATCACAAGGGTATTACTAAATTATCTAATCACAAGTGAAGAGCTCCAAAATATTAGGCGACTTTAACGCAGCAGCACTATGGGCTGGCATGACAGCATTCGTGTGGTATGCGTTTGGTGCATTGCCACTCCATATTGCCGTCTCCGAGCAATTAGGGCTTACTACTGCGCAGACGTCGAGCTGGATTTTCATTGTCTGGTTTAGTGGGGCTATTTCGACCATCGCAATTTCTTTCTATTTTCGACAACCCATACCGATTACGTGGACAATTCCCGGCTTAATTTACCTGGGCACGTTAGCTGGTCGCTTCAGCTTTCCAGAGCTGGTTGGGGCAAATTTTATCGCTGGGTTGCTTCTTTTAATATTGGGGCTCCTCGGTGTTGGTGGACGAATCATGAGGTGGCTTCCTCTGCCTATCATTATGGGGATGTTTGGCGGTAGTATTCTTGTATATGTAACGCGCGCAGTGGCGGCTACGGTCGAAGACGTTGTTGTAGCGGGGACTGCCGGCGGGTGCTACTTGCTGGGGAGATTTCTTGGACACCCGCGCGTGCCGCCGGTAGGTCTAGCTGTTGTGGGTGGAGGTATTGCGGTGGCGCTTGTCGGTACGGCTAGTGCTGGCGCTGTAGAGTGGAATCTTCCCGCACTTGTCTACCCAGGTGTGAGTTTTTCGGTCTCTGCAGTTATCGCGGTTAGCCTGCCTATGGTCGTGCTGGCAATGGGTCTTGGCAATGTTCAGGGGTTGGGTTTTCTTTTGGCCCAAGGCTATAAAGTTCCAGTCAATGGCATTTCTACGGTGGTAGGCATCAACTCGATTGTGAATGCGCTGCTTGGCGGCCATCCCGCCACCGTTGCAAGGACCGGTGTGGCCATACTTGCGTCTCCGGACGCCGGTCCTGAATCCGGGAGATATTGGGCGACGGTGATTGCAGCGTCTCTGACCATTATTATTGCGTTGGCGGCCACCCCCGTTGCCTCGCTTCTCAATATACTTCCCAAGACATATGTCTTTGCGCTTGCCGGGCTTGCAATAATTTCCTCTTTACAGGACTCTCTTGAAAAATCATTTAGTGGGGAATTACGCTTCGGGGCCTTGATAGCCTTTGTAGTTGCAGCCACGCCATTTGCGTTCGTAGGGATTACTTCGGCTTTTTGGGCCATTGTCGCGGGAATGCTCGTCTCTCTATTAGTAGAACGCAAACAGCTTCTGGATTTTTGGGCTAGGGACCTGACGACCTAGCAACGATTCTAGCTGACATAGTCATTGCCCGGTTGAGCCACCCGGTTCAGCAGTCCTCAGATGGCCAGTGTCACCTGTTTTTTTGTTAGTGCCCTGTCTGTATTTATTTTTGTTTGATTCAATGTAAACCCCGCCTCTTGAGGCGGGCACAAAGCCGATGGGGTTTCCAAAGGGGAGAAGCGATAGCTCTCCCCGTTGGTCGAACACGGGGGATCAAACCCCGTGTTCGATATAACTTGATTTTTGGTATTCTTAGCCTTTTTGTAAAAATTGTCATCATTAGCCACAGTTAAAAAGGTTCTCTCGAGAGAGGACCTCAAAAGGGCCTTTTCCATACGTCTTCGCGTCTTTGTCCAGGAGCAAGGCGTGCCTAGGCAGATTGAACTGGACGCGGACGACCAGTGGGCAACTCATTTTCTGGCCTATTTGGGCGGCAAGCCCGTGGGTGTTGCCAGGGTAGTAATTAGGCAAAAGCAGGCTAAAATAGGAAGAATGGCTGTCCTGAAAAGCTATCGCAAGAGGGGAGTTGGAAAAGGACTTTTAAAGCAAACTGTAAAATTGGCCCGGAAGCACGGGGCCAATTCAATTGTTCTCCATGCACAGGTTCCGGTCATAGGTTTTTATGAGAGGATGGGTTTTCGATGCGTGGGCCGAGCCTTTATGGAGGCGGGGATTCTGCATCGGAAGATGGTTCTGACGCCTGAGTCCAGAACCAGATAACCGTTGACACAGGAACCGCTTTCATTATAGCTTTCTTGGCGAAAATACCTTGCTGATATACGCCATAGCCGGCCTGTATTGCAAGAGGCTGGTAGGCAATTTTGACGGGAGGTGATAAGGCCATGGCATATGACCTAGTTATTAGAGACGGAGTGGTCATCGACGGGACAGGAAGCCCTGGGTTTAAGGCGGATGTAGCAGTTGAAGGGGAGAAGATCGTTGCCATCGGAAACAATCTTGCTTCCGGCAGGAAAGAGATCCACGCAACAGGACAAGTCGTTGCTCCCGGCTTTATTGATGCCCACACCCATATGGATCTCTTTCTAGTACTGTATCCCCATGGGAACCCAGTGGTGAATTTTGGTGTGACGACCATTGTGATCGGCGACTGTGGTGCATCTGTGGCTCCGGTTCCACCCAAAAGTGAGCCGCTCCAGGTGCTTATTGAATATCTGCGTCGTGTTTTGGACGACTATGTGGACGACAAGGAGTGGAGGTGGAAGACCTTTCCTGAGTATCTCGGATATCTGAAGGGAAGGGTCGGAATCAATGTGGCGGCCTTGGTTCCTCATTCTCCGGTTCGACTTTCTGTCATGGGAGAGGCGGCCTACCAGAGGGAGGCAAACTCCGAAGAACTCGATGCTATGAAGAAAATGGTGCGCGAGGGTCTTGAGGCCGGGGCGATCGGTTTCTCTTCGAGTCCTCGAGGTGGTCCGGCAATCCATGCCGGCACACCCAGTACCTTTGCCAATCAGGACGAGATAGTAGAGCTAGCCAACCTGGCAGGTGAATACGGGGGCTGCTTCCAGTTCAATGGCTTTGGTAACCTCCTGAAACCAGAAAGCGGCTTCCCGGCCCTCATTGAAAAGATCCACTCAAACATGATCGGGAATGAGTTCAGGTTGAGGCCGGGAGAAAAAGATCATGGACCACGGGCCATTGCGTACATGGAGGAGGCTAAAAAAAGAGGCAAGGATATCAGCGGGGTCGTTATCCCTTATCAGCATATCCGTCGCTTTGGAATTGAGGATTGCTTCATTTTTGAAGGTCTTCCCACCTGGGAAGAGATAAAGAAACAGAAGGACGGATTAAAGCGGCATCTTGCAGATAGCAACGTGAGGGTAAAACTGGAAAAGGAAAGGATTGAGGGTGCAGGCCATCCTGTCTTTTCGGAGTGGTTGGGTTGGGAACGAGTCATTTTTGACAATATGCAGAGGGAAGACCTCAAATTCATGGAATGTAAGAGCGTGGAAACGATCTCTCGAATGACCGAAAAGTCCCCGGTGGATACCTTCTTCGATTCTTGGCTCAAGGATGATCTCCGCTCCGGCTTCTATTATCTAGGATGGGCCAATGGCCATATGGATCTCCTCGCGGATATGATCAAATCGCCTCAAGGCCTTATCGGGACCGATGCTGGTGCGCACCTGGTGCGCTTTTTCTGGCATGGCACCCCAGCCCGGATCCTGGGTTATTGGTGTCGGGAAAAGGGTCTGTTTGGCCTAGAGGAAGCGGTCTGGAAGGTAACTGGTCATCCGGCCTCAAAACTCAGGCTCAATCGAGGGCAGCTGAAAATAGGCGTACCTGCGGATATCACAATATTCGATCCAGACAAAATTCAAGACCTGGTGAGCGAGCGGCTTCCTGTCAGGGTTGATGAAGAAGAGGTGAACCGGCACCCACCGGGGATACAGGCGGTTGTGGTGAGCGGAAAGGTTGTGGTCGAAGGCGGGGAGTGCATGGATGTCTATCCGGGTAAGGTTACTCGGCAAGAGCTATTCGCTGGTGCCGCATAGGCTTTAGAAGAATGGGATAGCCATTAGGCCCACGAAATACACATGGAGGTGCGAACATGGATGTCCTGGAACCTGAAAAATTAGTTTTGGATCTCCGGGGAAATTTACGGAACAGGCATCCGATCCATCCTTTGAGAAAGCTTCTCTTGACAGGACAGCTTACCAAAGAGCAGCTCCAGGGATGGGCAAAGAACCAATTTCACGAGTTTCGCAACATCCACAGGTTTTTTGGAATTAGATACCAGAAGTGTCCTATCCCGGAGTTGCGTCGAGGTCTTATACAGAACATGGTAGAGGAAGAGGGAGAGAATATGTTCGGAGGGAAGCATCCAAGTCATGCCGAACTCTGGACTCGCTTCGGTGAGGCAATCGGGATACCCAGGCAGGAGATTCTAACGTATGAACCCCTCCCGGGAGTTAAGGCAGCTCTGGAGATGTATGTTCAACTTGTTCAGCAAAGCCACTGGGTTGTTGCCATCGGCACGGGACTTGTATTTGAAGGGGAAGGACCAAAAAGAATGGGTGAGGAACGGAAAGCCCTAGAAAAGCATTACTCGTGGATACCTTCTCAAGGCTTGGAGTTCTTCCGCGCTCACGAGTACCATGATGAGGGTCATGGTAATTTCATTGTCGATGTTATTAAGAAATACATCATGGAACAACACCTTCAGGACGAGATGCGTGAGGCCGTGAAGACCAGAGTAGATACCATGTGGCTGCAAAACGAATCCATTTACGAGGCCTTTGTGAGGCCCTCATTGCCCCCTGATGTCATTCACGAGCTTGAAGCCAGGCCAGGATAGTCAGTTGGAATCCCCATGACCATCGAATACTGCGATTTCGATTGGTGGCCTCGACAGAGTTTTGCCGGCCTGGATGTGCACGGAGTTTGGGAACAGATCAAATCACGGAGGTAATCAGATGATTTTATCTTGGGAGAATACGAAGGTAGATGGGAGCCTTATGAAGCTTTACCTGGGTCTTCCCGATGGACAAGGACCATTCCCCGCCCTTGTTGTTATTCAACACCAGGGTGGGGTTGACGAGTTCGTTCAAGAAATGGTCAAAAAAATAGCCGGAGCAGGATATGCGAGCGTGGCCCCTGATCTCTATCACCGGGACGGCCCCGACTGCCAGGATGACGGCCCCACGCGTAGGGACAGGCTACGCGATTTAACCGTCATCACGGATGTGAACGCAGCCGCTGCCTTTCTGAAAGGGCACAACTCAATTGATGCCAAAAGGCTGGGAATTATAGGTTTCTGCATGGGTGGCAGGGTTTCCTACTTGGGTGCGGCGACGAACTCCAACTTCAAGGCAGCCGTTGCATACTACGGGGGAAACATCTTCATACCCTGGGGAGAGGGGCCTACCCCGTTTGATCGTACTGCGGAGATCCACTGTCCGTTAATAGGCCATTTTGGAGAGGAGGATAAAAATCCTTCTCCTGAAGATATGCGGAAACTTGACGCAGAGCTTACCAAGCATGGAAAGGCTCATGAATTTCATTCTTACCCCGGGGCGGGTCACGCATTTATGAATAAGTGGTCTAACAGCTATCGCGCTCATGCCGAAGAAGCCTCATGGCCTAAGACCCTTGACTTCCTCGGGAGGTATCTGGGCAAGTCCGCACCCAATGTAGCGGCAGCCTCCGGCTAGTAGGCCCGGCAAGGTCTGTTTGGACGCAATTCTCCGACTGCTTTTTGCAAGGCTATGAAATCCGCAGGAGCGTTAATTCTTGGCACCTTATCAGCCACTGTCTTAATCCTTGGCGGTGGATATTTTGCATGGCAGACTTATCAAATCATTCAGTCCTTGAACCAAATCACTGCATCTCAGAAAGAGACAATAAGGGGGATCAAAGCCTCTCAGGTGCACATGGAGGAGCAAATCACCAAGTTGATAGAAAACGTCCGCCTACCAACCGTGGAGGAATGGATACGGGCTATTGAAAAACCGTTGGTGGCTCAAACAAATAAAGTGATTAGAAACGCCCAAAAGCAAGGTATTGAAGATGCCTTACAGAGATGGTCCAAGAGAATACTACAGCGAGAGGAGAAGCGGTGGCAAGATCTCTCCGTTATGCTGGGTAAGGACCGAGCGGGGATTCAAAAACAAAACCTGCAGGAGGAAAAATTCCGGCGGAATTTGATTAAGACCTTGCGTAAGGATCGAGAGGCTCAGCTAGAGCTGTACCGGCAAGATGAGGAGCGGTGGTTGAATCTGGCTGAGACCCTGAAGCAGAATCGAAAAGCCACCCAGAAGGAATTCCGTGAGGTAGTCCTGAAGCTTAGTGAGGAAAGGGATAAGGCACTTGATAAGGCCAGGCTACTTGAGGAAGAGCGTGAGCGAGATGTTACTAAGTTGCTCGATCAGGCAAAGAAAATTGAGCAAGAGCGTAAACGGCAGATGAGCGAGTTCTGTGCCAGGAGACCCGAATCGGCAATTTGTCGATAATTTTAGGGGTGGTGGAATAGCAATTTCCACGTTTTGAGGTCTGCTAAGAATGCAATATTACGATATTTCTCTCAACTTATCAGCAGAGACGGTTCGGTGGGTGACATCTCAGCCCTTTGAGTTAATCGAGCGTCGTCGTATGAGCCGAGGAGATCACAATAATTCCTCAGGACTCAGCATGAGCGTCCATTCCGGAACGCATCTGGATGCTCCGTTCCATTTTAACCCCGACGGCGCCACCATCGACTCCTTGCCGCTTGATCTCTTTGTAGGCCCAGTCGTGGTGCACATGGTGGAGGCGGATAGATACATTACGGCGGAGCACGTGGCTGCATTGGATTTAGGAGATACACCTCGGGTCCTTTTTAAAACTCGGAACTCGGAGCTTTTAAAAAAATCGAAGTATGATCCTGATTTCGTTGCCTTCTCAGTGGATGCGGCAGAAGCCCTGGTGGCCCGGCGCGTCCGGTTGGTGGGATTAGACTACCTCTCTGTTGCCCATGCCGACGAACAGATCCCTGTCCACCGGGCCTTTTTGGATCACGGGGTGGCTCTCCTCGAAGGTGTGGATCTTTCAGAGATCAAACCGGGACGCTACGAGATTTTCTGCTTCCCTGTCCGGCTGCACGGGTCAGATGGAGCCCCTTGTCGTGCTGTGCTCCGAGACTTACTCTAGCTGATCTAGCGCACATGAAGATTTTATCGATATAGAGGTAACAGACTTAAAAGGAGAATAACCATGGCTAAAATCAAGCACCTTGCCATAAGAACTACGGATGTTGAAAAGACCGTGGCTTTTTACAAGGAGGTCTTCGGTCTGAAACAAGTCGGCCTGGGCATCAGCGGCGTTTATCTCTCTGACGGTCATATTAACCTTGCCATCCTAAAACCCAACCGAAAGAATAAAGATGGAACGGATGTGGTTGGGATCGATCATTTAGGCTTCCTGGTAGAGGACGTCGAAGGAACGCTTGCTAGGCTCAACCAGATGGGAGGAAAGCCCATCACGGACCACGTACGTCTAACCCCTACGGATCCTTCCAACCCTCAGTCTTATTACGAGATCAAGTGCTCGGGACCCGATGAACAGGAAATCGACATATCAAGTTCCGGCTGGGCAGGCTCCGATTGAGATGTCATCGCAGGGACAGCGGATCCAGGGTCTGGTCTGGACAGGCTCATTGTTGGTCTGGCCTTAATTCTTTGAGTGTTTTAATTCCTCTGTTTAGAATGCTGAAAATGTCGATCCATCCTTAAATTTACCCGTTTGTTTATCAATCTCATGCAACCTTTTTCTTGGGATGCGAATTTCCCGCTGGGTGGAGCCTTATTTAGAGTGGTATCCCATTTAACCCCGATCCGAAAAAATAATCGAGGTATTTCTGGTGTTGAGCGGCTTAGGACACCAGTTACCGGCATTTTGATCGTCGGTCTGCAACTACACTAAAGGTGAGTTGCTGATTCATGCTTGAAACAGGTATTTGTCGCGGTCTGATTTTCATCAGGGAAGATTTCTTTGACTGATTAATTTCGGATCGGGGTTAACGCTGAGAGGTAGTGGATGAAACCACACTGGGGAATTTCTCACGTCATCGCAGCAGTCGCGTGCCTCACGGGAGTGATTATCTATTTCTCTCCGCCGCCCGATGGCATGTCGTCCGAAGCTATGGGGGCTGCATCTGTGATTGTTGTGGTTATCGGCTTATGGGCAACAGCGGTAGTGCCTGAGTATCTCACTTCGATCGTGTTTTTCTTCATTGCCGTGACGCTGGTAGGGGTACCACCTGAGGTGGTATTTTCCGGGTTTCATTCTACCGCAGCGTGGATGGTTTTCGGCGGACTGGTAATCGGCTTTGCAGTTCAGGAAACCGGACTCGGAGCACGCATGGCAGGCACCGTATCTGGATACTTCAAAGGGTCCTACTTTGGCATCATTGTCAGGACGGTTACTGCGGCCGCTTTGTTGGCATTCGTTATGCCATCAAATATGGGCAGGGTGATGGTGATGCTGCCGATCTTTCTTGGCCTCGCCAATAGGCTCGGCTTCGCAGAAGGTAGCAACGGTCGCTCTGCTATCACACTGGCAGTTGGAGCCGGGACACTGTATCCCAGTTTGGGAATTCTCACAGCCGCGGTTCCAAACCTTGCGCTGCTTGGTGCCGCGGAGAATATTCACGGCCTCCGTATAACTTATGGGAGGTATCTGCTTATGCAGTTCCCCGTAATCAGTATTGTCAGTATTCTAGCTTTGCCGGTTATTATATGGGTGCTGTTTCCAGATGAACCTCGACAGGGCGAATCCTTCGGGGCGATAAAGCCTTACACTACTCATGAACGCAAGTTGCTGATCATACTGGTGCTCTCCCTGGGGTTTTGGATGACTGACTTTGCTCACGGCATCTCTCCAGGATGGATTGCAATGGGTGCTGCGCTGCTTTGCCTCCTGCCAGGGTTGGGCATGATTCCCCCAGTGTCACTGATTAGCAAAATTAATCTCGGCCCTTGGTTCTTTATCACTGGAGTGATTGGCATGGGCACAGTGCTTTCGACAAGCGGCCTCGGCGGTTTCATTGGAAAGCATTTATTCTCCATTGTCGAACTTACCCCAGGGAATGACCTGGCTAATTTCGCCGCTCTGAGCGCAATTGGAATGGTCCTAGGGGTGGTAGCGACTGTACCTGGAGAGCCGGCGATAATGACTAGCTTCGCAGAAAACATCTCGGCCGCAACAGGATGGCCTCTCACTACCGTACTGATGGCGCAAGTCACGAGCTGGCCAATGGCAATATTTCCCTATGAGTTACCCCCCCTCGTTGTTGCTGCGCATCTCGGCGGAGTGCGGATCGGGCCGCTCATTCGGTTGCTTCTCGCCATGACAATACTGGCCTGGTTAGTCATCGTACCACTGCAGTTCGTCTGGTGGCGCTATCTTGGTTATTTCGGTTAAATTAAACCAATTAAGTGCTCAGGTGCCGGTGGTCTTAGCTTTTTGATTATTAGGTAACACCGCAGCATGCCGCGGTGTATTCTAGTAACCTGATTTCACTTTGTGTCCTTGGTGCTCTTCGTGGTGATATTTCTCTCTTGGTGAAACAGAGAAGAGACTGCGGCCGGCTTCACTGGCCTGCTCAACCGTCAGCTCCTGTGACATGTGATAGTATTTGTTTACCACGAAGCACACGAAGATCACGAAGAATTTACAATCAAATTATATCGGCCCCTGCGTTTCAAACCCCGTGGCCGATATAACTTGATTGCCAGTGGAGGTGCGATCACGTGCCTCCACTCGCTCGTCTAGGCACGAGGTTTTATATTCTGATATTCGTCCGCAAGCCGCTTTCTTTCGTGACCTGATAGGCCCTCCACAATCCTCATACTTGACCATCCTTTGTTAAATCCATCCCTGATCTTCTTTATCGCCTTTTCTAACTTCCCTTCAAGTTCCAGATCATAGAGGATGGATCTATCTATCCTGCACCTCGTAATGAGCCTCGAGGCTAAGTTCACTTCCTCTTGAACTTCCCCTCTCCTTGATTTTTGTATACTTTCTCGGGAGGCTTTGTTTTTCCGAAGCGTCTCACATTTTTTTCCATGGCAGGAGTATTCCCGATGATTCTCACTAACAAAGAACGCATTGCAGAATCGGCATTGCTTCAGTCTCCAAAATCTTCCCGCTTGAAGCGATGCGGCGATCTTTCCGAAGAACAGGTTCAGCTCGGCATCACGCGGTGACGACCACAAGAAAAACGGCTTTTTGCCGGCAACGACATGCGAATACCATAAGGTCTTCAATTCGCTGAGTCTCTCCGCTAGTGACACTGCCGCTTTCTGAACACGCTCAAAAGAAGCTGTCTCCCAGTTCACAATCGGCTCTATGAGCGCACGCACCTCCTCATTTCCTCCGCTGTTTAAGAACTTGGCCAGCATTTCCTCAACATCCGAGACTCTGCCATCCCCTGAAAGGGTAGTTTTGTATAGCCTTGGGTGTGTCCTGGAGACAGCCTCCAGAGCTTCCGTTATGGTCTCCCCGTGCTTCTCCCTCCGCAGTTTTACCAGATGGTCTACTTTCATCCCCGCATCGAGAGAAGATAATCTCTGTCTATTTGTTCTGGTCGGCTGCCTTTTCATACTAAATGATGCTAGCAGTGAACCGTTTCATATGTGATCGTATTGTATCTTAAAGCCTGGATTATAAAAAATAAATTCTTCACCATGTGGCCCAGTCAGGATTATCAACGCCGAACGTCGCAGCAGCAACGATTAATCGGAAAACCCTTTTTTTGCTATTGCCTTTATCCTATCCATTTAGTTATTGTCATGATGATGATGTCACACTGTCAACCCGTTTCGTCTAGCTGATATTCTAATCAAACATCGCCTGGTACCATACCCTGTCCGCCGATAGCTCCTCATGAACTCAGCCTCGGTGATTAGACCCTTCTCGATTAGGAGATTTGCCAGGGCGTCGGTCTGCGCCAGACTGGAAACCACCAACACCTCCATCGTTACCCCTCCCTGCTTGTCTACTGTTCCCGGATTGCCTCCTAATTGACTCGCCTACCTGAAGCTTATAACTATGCCTTGCCCTCGCTGCAAGGACCAGATCCTCAACCTCCCCGCTGCTGAAATAGCCGGATAGGCTTGCAAAAGTGAAGCTCCCCGCGATCCCGCACGGGGCATTCTGGCGAAGGAGAGTAAAGACCCACCAACCCCTTGCCTGCAAATTTGCCCCTCGTGCCAATTTGAAACGGCTGTCTCAATGTGTGGGCTTCCTCGCCTTTTCTCGCCGCCCTATCAGCTTAACGTTGATTTTGCCCCTCCCATTCTCATTAAAACTGGTTGGTTTACAAGGAGATGCACCACTATCGGGATAAAACCAAGTTGGCACGTTCTTGGCTACTAATCTCTTAGAGGAGATCAAATCGGTGACAAATTCGCATTTCCCTGCAACCAAAAAGACCATTATGGTCGTTGACGATGAACCAGCGGTAGTGACCATTCACCATGTTATGCTGGAACAGCAAGGATTTATCGTGAGGCAAAGCTACAGCGGCCTGGAGCTCTTTGCTAGCTTGGAGGAGCAAAAGCCTGACCTCATTATCCTCGACGTAATGATGCCTGAGATGGACGGCTTGGAGGTGTTGAGGCGACTCAAGGCCGCGCCGGAGACCTCGTCTATTCCCGTGATCTTGCTAACGGCACTAGACGAGTATGAGGATTCACTGACAGGCTACAAAATGGGGGCTGATTATTACATCGCGAAGCCCTTCACAAAAACTCAAATGATGACGGCCATCGATCATCTCTTGAACGAAGGTCGAAGGCATTATGTAGAATGCCTATATAAAGGTCAATTCAGTAACGTCCAAGAGTAAGGTAGCGGTCCACCAGAAGATTATCTTAGGAGATAGACAATGAACTGCCAAAGATGCAAAGCAAATGAGGCCGAATATCTCGTTTATACCGATACAATAAACCTTAAGGTGTGTATCTTCTGTGCCATCACCGCCAAAGAAATAGGGATTACGCCTGAAGTCCTCCACGGTTTGCGACCCGATCATCAGCCTGGCGACACAAAAGAAAGTCCAGATCTCTTTTACCCTGCCGCCTAACAGCTGCTTCGCAATCTGAACATTCTCTTTGTGGCGAGTGTTCCCCTCATCGCCTCCTGATTGACTCATCTACAAAAAACCCAGAACTGAGCTGATAGCCCTGCGTGGGGAGCGAGTCGTTATTTCTGAACAAGTTCAGTGGTTCGCTCGATGCCAACCAATGGGCAAAGGACTCAGAGGGGACTCGGAGGGGACGTCAGAGGGGACGTTGCTACCTAATATTCTTTTCCGTCTCGCTGACTGTGAGCACCCTCTCCCACCGCTCCCGAGCGGTGCGGCCGCGTTGCGAAGCCCGGTAGACTGCCGAGGGACGCACCCCCAGCAGGTCGGCGGTGGCGCTGCCAATGGTCCCGCAGACCTCCAGGGTAAGGTAGGCAAGGCCCTCACGGGCACGCGCTGCACGACCCCGCCGGCTACCCTGTTGCAGGGCCGTTGGGTGACAACCGGTGGCTGCACACACCCCGGCGACAAGGGCTGCGAGAGGGCGCCGGCGCCCGGGCAACGGATCGGTTGTCTGAAGAGTCCCAAGTACCTTCTCCACGAACTCGGCACTGCCAAGAATCCGTAAAGCTCTTTCAGAAGCAACGTCCCCTTTGAGGGTTTCCCGACGGTACATCCGGGCCTCGGCCCGCAAGTTCAGGGAGTTAATGGAGCGGATGCTGGCCTGCTATGATTTTGTGACCTTGGTGCTTGATGGGAAGAGCTTTGGGGGGACGAGATGGTCATTGCCTTGGGGGTGACCGCTAAGGGGGAGAAGCTGATCCTGGGGTTTGTGCAGACGGCTACGGAGAACGAGAAGGTTTTATCAGCGTTCTTAAGGAGTTTAGTGGACAGGGGTCTTGGGTACGAGGCAGGACTGTTGGTAGTCATCGACGGGTCGAAGGGGTTAAGGAAGGCCGTGGGGAAGGTGTTTGGAGATCATGCGGCGGTCCAACGGTGTCAGTGGCATAAGCGGGAGAACGTGGTGAGTTATCTTGCTAAGACTCAGCAGGCCTCTATGAGAAGGAAGCTTCAAGCGGCCTATGAGTTGCCGACATACGAGCAGGCGAAGGGGGCGCTTTTGAAGATCCGCTCTGAGCTGAAAGTCCTCAATCTTTCGGCAGTGGGGAGTCTGGATGATGGAGTGGAAGAGACCTTGACCCTACACCGCTTGGGTCTTTTTAGGGAGCTGGGAGAGTCTCTCAAGACGACGAACTCGTTGGAGTCGATCAATGCCCAGTTAGGGCAAAGGACCGACAAGGTGGATTACTGGAGAAACTCCGATCAGAAGCACCGCTGGATTGCCACCGCCCTGCTCGATATCGAGAAGAGTCTTAATAAAATAAAGGGGTATCGACATCTCCCTCGGTTACAAGAAGCTTTAAAGAGATCCATGGAACAAAGAATAT
>SMUX01083383.1_pt1 | contig 21032 bp, 17 predicted proteins | sample 2456431 | NCBI WGS metagenome assembly SMUX01 (sample SAMN11095930, study PRJNA526329) | marine sediment metagenome | biome: Marine sediment; feature: Surficial sediment; material: Deep marine sediment; isolation source: Hadal surficial sediment | place: Pacific Ocean | collected 2014-11 | depth... | reverse complement strand
TTCTCGCTCCGACAGTTGCGGGATCCGGCGCTGCGGGCGCTGCTGCTGCCCTTGGCCGAGCACCCCCAGTGGCAGGTGCAGGTCCACGCCATCCTCGGGCTGGCCGAGATCGATCCCGACGGCCACGTTGACCCCGCCCTGATCCTGCGGCTGGGCGCCCGGGCCCAGGAGCAGGTCATCGCCAACGCCCTCGACCTGGAGCTCATCGGCGTCGAGCAGATCAGGATGCTGGCAGCGGCCAAGTACATGGCGCCGTTGCCGCAGGTGCTGCTCGCGGGCGAGCTGGTCCTGCTGGGCGAGCCGGTCGACCTCGAGCGGCTGGCCGCGCTCGCGGCCAGCGCAGATGTGCGGATCGCGGGTCTGGCTTCCTGCCTGGCTGCACAGCTCGGCGACGCGGCGGCTTTGGGCGCCTACGAGTCCCGCCTCGAGAGCCTTGGGCGGCGAGACCGCAACCGCCACGTCCTGTGGCTGTTGCCGGCGATCCGCCAGTACCGCCTCGGCCGCACGCTGCCGTGGGTGCTGCAGTTGCTCAGCGAGCCGGACCTCGAGCCCGAGGTGGCGTACGCCGCTCTCCTGACGGTGCTTCAGCTCGACACGAGAACGGGCCTCGAGCACTGGAAGCAGCTGCTCGGCCCGAGCCCGTCGCACCGAAGGCGGGTCCGCTACGGGCTGCTGTTGCTGGTGAGCGGAGCCGAGATTCCCGCGGCCGCCTACGACCCCCTCGCGCCGGACGAGCCGCTCATCGAGGCGATGGTCCGCACCGGCAAGGCTCTGGCCGGGGGCTCGGACGTCGCCGAGGCCTTGACGCACCTGGTCGACCTCGGCCACGGCAAGACGTCGGAGTGGGCGCTGGGCGCCACCCGCGATCTCGACGACGACCAGGCCGCCCGCGTCTACCTGCACCTGATCGACCGGGTGGAGGGCGACCGCCGCTCGCAGGGCCAGCGGGTGTCGCGGGCGATCACCGCGACCTCCCGATTGTTCGAGCTCAACCCGCAGCTCGTGCTCGAGCGCCTCACCGCAGCCGAAGACGACGGGCTGACCCAGCAGGCCATCCTGCTGGGGCTCTTCGACTCGCGGTCGCCCGCCGCCGGGCAGGCGGCGCAGTTGGTCAAGCGCATTGGGGCGGGGCGTGCCGATTCGCTGGCGCTTACCCTGATCGCCAAGCACGCGGCGAGCCTCGACCCCGACGAGCTGCGAGACCTCGCCCTGATCGCCCAGGGCGGCGGCCGGCTCTCCGCGGTGCTCCAGGTGCAGGCCGCGTGGCTGTACCTGCGACATACCCAATCCATCGACCGCGCCGTGGCGCAGATCTTTGGCGGTGCCTGACGACAACGCTGGTGACGTGACGAACGTGTCCGATGCCATCCCGCTGAGCCATCCCGACATCACCGACGCGGAGGTCCGCGCGGTCATCGACACGTTGCGCAGCGGTCGGCTGAGCATCGGACCCCGCCTGGAGGAGTTCGAGCAACTCGTCGCAAGCCGGCTGGGACGCGCCCACGGCGTCGGCGTGAACTCCGGCACCTCCGGCCTACACCTGGCCCTGGCGGCGCTCGGGGTTGGGCCCGGCGACGAAGTGATCACCCCGGCCTTCAGCTTCGTCGCCTCGGCCAACTGCATCGAGTATGTGGGGGCCACGCCGGTCTTCGTCGATTGCGATCCCCGCACCCTGAACCTCAACGCCCGCGCTGTCGAGAAGATGATCACCGAACGGACCAAGGCGGTGATCGGCGTCGAGGTCTTCGGCAACCCGGCGGGGATGCCCCCGCTTGCCGCCTTGTGCGGCAAGCACGAGATCCCCCTCGTCGAGGACGCCTGCGAAGGGCTCGGCGGGCAGACCGGCAGCCAGGTTGTCGGGTGCTTCGGTCGGGTGGCGGTCTTCGGGTTCTACCCCAACAAGCAGATCACCACCGGCGAAGGGGGGATGATCGTCACCGACGACGATCGGCTCGCCGACCTCTGCCGATCGATGCGCAACCAGGGCCGCGCGGTGACCGCTTCGGAGCCCGACTCGGGGCTCGGGTCGTCGATCGCCCACGAGCGCCTCGGCTACAACTACCGGATGAGCGAGCTGAACGCGGCCCTGGGCCTGGCCCAGATGCGCCGTCTTCGCGAGCTCATCGAGGCCCGCCAGGGCGTCGCCGAAGCCTACACGCGACGGCTCATCGGCAACCCGGACCTCATCCTTCCCACCGTCGAGAGCGACACTGTCATGAGCTGGTTCGTGTACGTGGTCCGGCTGAGCGACCGGTTCTCCGCCAAGGACCGCGCCTCCATTATCGAGGGTCTGCGCCGCCACGACGTCGGCGCCACGAACTACTTTCCGCCGATTCCCCTGCTGCCGTACTTCCGGGAGAAATACGGCACCCAGCCCGGGGACTTCCCCGTCGCCGAGTCAGTGAGCCAGCGCACGATCGCGCTGCCCTTCTTCACCCGCCTCACCGACCGCGAGGTGGACCTCGTCTGCCAGACCCTGGAGCTGATGATCACCCGAATCACGTTCGCTCGGAGCTGAGCGGAAGTGATCAGTGATCAGCTCGGTGCTATACAGTACTGTACTATATAGGAGAGTACACTCGCCACGGTCTCATAAGTCCTACACGCTTGATCAGCTTGATCGCTACTTGCTGGCGGAATACCCTAACGGGCCTCTCGACCGGTTCCTGGAGGGCTCGTGCGTTGCGGAAGCCATTTGTGGAGCTTGTTGCCGCCTGGATCGGGCTGCTCGCCTACTCGGTGGGGCCGTCCGCGTGGGGCTTCGTCCAATGCGAAGAGCCGGATGGCCGGATTGCGATCGAGCTCGCCGGCGACCATAGCAATTGTCAGCCTCTTGCGGGGACTGGACATCGCCATGGCGGGACCACGCAGGACCGCGAGTCGTGCGAGACCTGCTCTTCGTGCCCCTGCACCGACACGCCGTTAACCGTTGAGTTGGCGCCCGTCGGAAAGAGGATCTCGCTCAAGCACTTGCCCGCGACCGATCGCGGCGGACCACCGCCTTCGTCCTTGCCAGCGCGTGGACCGAAGGACCATCTCGTTTCCGTCGTCCTTGCGAACATCTCGCCGACGGCGGAACGCCCGATGCAGCGATACTTGCGCAGCGTCGTCCTTCTGCTGTAGCACATGCCTCCAGGCGTCGCGGCCTTTTCGATAGGCCGCGAAGCCCGCGAAGCGAGTGTGCGGCCGGAGGCCGCTACGGAGCAATTGAAACAGCTCACGAGCCCGGTGTCTCGAGGCGGCGTCCATCCCGGACTGCCTCATCGAGCTGGGCGCGATCGCTGATCGCTCACAGAGCAACCAGCACGTTGATTGATCTTTCCTGGATGGTTCCATGAGATCCAAAGCAGTATGCGCATCGGTTCTCCTTGGAGGACTGCCGGGATGTGCCCCGGGTCCTCTGGACGACTATTGGCCGCAAGCGAGCTCCCTGGCACACGATGTCGAAGCCGTTCATGTCCCGCGCGACCCTTCATCGCAGCGCGAAGGCCAAGCCACGATCGAAGAGCCCCGTGGTCAGCTCGAGTTGGCCAAGGCTCTGTCGCTTGCCCTGCTGAAGAATCCTGACCTTGTCGTCTTTGCCTGGGACATTCGCGCCCAGGAGGCTGCGGTGCTCCAAGCCGGCTTCTTGCCAAACCCCGAGGTGGGCGTGGAGATCCAAGATTTCGGTGGATCAGGCGTGTTCTCGGGGTTCGACGCGAGCGAAACGACTATCGCCGTCGGACAAACTATTCTCCTGGGCTCAAAGCGCAAGCGGCGGATCGATCTCGCCCGCACCGGCCGCGATCTCGCCGGTTGGGACTACGAAGTCGCCCGTGTGGAGGTCATCACGCGGGTGGGGTTCCACTTTGTAGACACGCTTGCCGCGCAGCAGCGCCTCGAGTCCGCGCGGGAGACCGCTGCCCTGGCCGAGCGAGTTCATTCCACGATTCGCCAGCGCGTCGAGGCCGGGAGAATCTCGCCGGTCGAGCGTACGAAGGCCCGAATCGATCTCGCTCAGACCCACGTCGAGCTTCAGCGAACCGAGAGGGAGCTCACTGCCGCGCGGCATCGTCTCGCATCGACTTGGGGAAGTGTTGCGCCGAGGTTCGAAGCCGCGGTTGGTGATCTTTCCCGGATCCGAGAGCCTCCCCCCGTCGAGAGCCTCACCCAGCGAATCGAGGGCAACCCGGACCTCGCCAGATGGGCGACCCAGATGGCGATGCGGCGGGCAGCGGTCGCTCTGGCGAAGGCGGAGGCAATTCCCGACGTGACGCCGTTTGCGGGTGTCAAGCTCCTCGAGGGCGCCCACGAAACGGCCTTCGTCGCGGGTGTGTCAATGCCTCTTGCGATCTTTGATCGCAACCAGGGCGGGATTCTGGGAGCGCGGATCCGGAGCACTCAGGCCCAAACGCTGTACCACGCCGCCCAGGTTCGAGTACAGACCGCTTTGGCCGTTGCGTATCAAGCCCTCGATGCGGCGTACCACGAAGTGCTGATCGTGCAGGCAGAGATCGCGCCGAGTGCGCGCTTTGCCTTGGAGGCAGCGGAGGAAGCGTTCCGACAGGGTAAATTCGGCGCACTGGACCTCCTTGATGCGCAACGCACCCTTTTCGCGGCCCGCCGGCAGTCTGTGGATGCTCAGGCTGCATATCACCAGGCCGTCATCGTTGTCGAGCGCCTGATTGGTGGCCCACTCCATGAACCAGGAGGAGATGTCCAATGAAACCGACAACTCTCGCCATCGCGGTGATCCTGCTTGCTGGAGGCTGGCTGCTGTCTGCACCGGCATGCTCTCAAAGCGACGGACGCGACCAAGACGCTCATGCGCACAAGGATGGGGGGCACGGTGAAGCAACCGAAGCCCTCTGGCTGGAAGCTCAGGAGATCGCGGAGTTCGGAATCGAGATAGCCAGCGCGGGGGCAGGCACGCTGCTGGTTGAAGTAGAGTTGCCGGGCGAGGTGAAGCTCGACCCTGATTCGCTTGTGCACATTACGCCGCGCGTACCAGGAGTGGTGCGTGAGGTACACAAGGGGCTCGGCCATACGGTAAACGCCGGCGACCTTCTCGCCGTGCTCGAGAGCCGTGAGCTTGCTGAGGGAAAGGCCAGATTTCTGGCGGCTGGTGAACGGCTCGAGCTCGAGAGGAGCAAGCTGGAGCGTGAAGAGTATCTCCATGAGAGAGACATTTCGTCAGAGCAGGATTACCTCGAAGCCAAGCAAGCAGAGGCGGAAGCCCGGATCTCGCTGCACCTGGCGGAGCAACGGCTTCACGCCCTGGGTCTTTCCGAGGATGCAATCGCGACCCTGAAGGATCAACCCGAGCGTGATCTCACCCGCTACGAAATGCGGGCGCCGCTCGACGGGACAATCGTTGACAAGCACATCACGCGCGGTGAAATGCTGCGCGAAGACAGCCTTGCGTTCGTGATCGCAGATCTGTCTCGCGTGTGGATTGTTCTCACTGTGTACCAAAAAGACCTGGCGATGATCCGCGAGGGCTTGCCTGCGACCATCGTCGCCAGCCACGGCCTCGGCCAGGTCAGCGGCACCATCGACTATGTCAGCCCGATACTTGATGAACATACACGGACCACCACCGCGCGGATTGTCGTGTCCAACGCCGAGGGGAAATGGCGGCCGGGCCTCTTTGTGACCGGCCGTGTTCTTCTCGACCGCGTTGACGCAAGCGTCGTCGTTCCGAAGACGGCCATCCAAACGATCGAGGACGAGAGCGTGGTGTTTGTGCACACCGATGATGGTTTCATGCGACGGGCCGTGCGATTGGGGCGGTCCGACGCCAACAACGTCGAGGTCCTCGGCGGTCTGGACCCCGGCGATCGATACGTGTCCAAGAACGGCTTCGTGCTCAAAGCGGAGATGAACAAGGCGGCGTTCGAGCATGCCGGACACGGCCATTGACCCTAGAGCAGGTTCATTCAAGGTGTAGCCGGTTGCGCCCGCTCAGGCCCGCCGGCACTGCGGCGCAGCCGTACCAGAGCGAGGGTTTGGCCGGAGGCCGCTACGGAGCGCTCGAAATAGCCCCAGGAGATCGCTGCACATGATCGATCGAATCATCGACCTCAGTGTCCGCAACCGGCTCCTGCTGCTTGTTCTCGCTGCGCTGGTCATCGGCGCGGGCTGGTACAGCTACCGACGGCTACCCATTGATGCCTTTCCTGATGTGTCGCCGAATCTCGTGCAGGTGTTCACGCTCACCGAAGGTCTTGCACCCCAAGAGGTCGAGCAGTACGTCACCTACCCCATCGAAACGGCGATGAACGGCTTGCCGGGTGTTGAGATCATCCGCTCCGTCTCCAACTTCGGCCTCTCCGTGGTCAACGTCTACTTCGAGGACGGAATGGACATTTACTTCACGCGCCAGCTCGTGAACGAGCGGTTGCAGGAGGCCCGGCAGCAGATCCCCGAGGGCTTCGGGGAGCCGGCGATGGGGCCGATCTCGACCGGCATGGGCCTTGTGCTCTTTTACTACCTGGACGATTCGACAGGCAGCTATTCCCTCGAGGAGCTTCGCACGATCCAGGACTGGATCGTCAAGTTCCATCTCCAGACCGTGCCCGGCGTGACTGAGGTACTCGGCATCGGTGGCTACGAGAAGCAGTTCCAGGTCGTCGTGGACCCGCATGCGCTGCTCCGATACGACATCACGCTCCGTGAGTTGATCGAGCGGATCGAAGCCAACAACCTGAATGTAGGGGCCCAATTCCTCGAAAAGAACTCCGAGGAGTTCGTCGTTCGCTCGGTTGGCCTGGCGACAGGCATCGCAAGCCTGGAGTCGGTCGTTGTCAAGGCCGAAAGGGGCCGCCCAATCTATCTCCGAGATGTCGCCGAGGTGAAGATCGGCGGCGCAATTCGGCGCGGGCTTCAAACGCGAAACGGCATCGAAGAGGTCGTCGCGGGGATGGTCGTCAAGCTCTATGGAACGAACTCTTCAACGGTCATCCAAAGCGTGGAGGAGAAGCTCGCCGAGATCAACGAGATCCTCCCCGACGGTGTCCAGATCGTGCCGTACTACGAGCAGAAAAGCCTCGTTGAGGCATGCGTCGGCACCGTGAACCGCGCGCTGATCGAGGCCTTGGTGCTCGTGGTGCTCATGGCTCTTGTCTATCTGGGAGGCTTTCGTCCAAGCCTGGTCGTTCTGCTGGCGATACCGTTTTCGCTTGCCTTCGCAGCGCTGTGGATGAACTACCTGGGCATGTCCGCCAACCTGATGTCCCTGGGCGGACTGGCCATCGCTATCGGGTTGCTCGTCGACGGCAGCATCGTCATGGTCGAGAACGTGGATCGTTTGCTGCACGAGTCCCGCGAGGAAGAAGCACGGACACAGGTCGTGATTCGAGCGTGCAAGGAAGTAGGTCGCCCGATCGTCTTCTCCCTCGCGATCATCGTCCTTGTTTTCGTGCCCCTGTTCACACTCCAGGGTGTGGAGGGGAAGACGTTCCGGCCACTGGCCTACACCGTGGCCCTGGCCATGACGGGCTCGCTGATCTATGCCGTGTGCCTTGCCCCGCTGTTGAGCGATCTCATCATGCGCCGCAGCCGCAAGAAGGTGAGCAGCGCCGGCGGGCATCGCGAACCTCTCGTCGTTCGGCTGCTCGTGATCCCGTACCAGCCTCTCGTGCGCTTTTTCGTGCGCAGGAGGGCCCTGGCCGCCGGCCTGGCCGTCGTGCTGCTCGCCGTGGGGATTGCCGTCTTCCCGCGCCTGGGTGCCGAGTTCACCCCACAGCTTCAAGAGGGCACGATCGTCATCCGACTGACGTCGGCCCCGTCGATCTCGCTCGAGGAAAGCAAGCTCAACGCCATGCGGATCGAGCGGCGCTTGATGAGCGTGCCGGAGGTCATTGGCGTGGTCACACGCGTCGGCCGTGGAGAAGTGGGTGCCCATGCAGACCCGATCAACAACGCGGAGCTCTACGTCCAGCTCACACCGCCGGACGAATGGCGCTGGCCGAGAGATCAGGAGAGGATCGAGACAGCGCTGCGCGAGGCAATCGGCAACCCGCCAGGCATCTTCACCAACTTCACACAGCCGATTGCGATGAGCGTGGATGAGCTGCTCGAAGGCATCAAAGCCGAGCTGGCCATCAAGCTGTTCGGTGACGACCTCGACGTTCTCAAGGCCAGAGCTGACGAGATCGCAGCCGTCGTCGGCGGGGTTCGAGGGGCCGCGGACGTCCAAGTGGACCAGATCACAGGGACCCCGCAGCTGCTCATCCGTATCAATCGCCAGGCGATCGCCCGCTACGGCATCAACGTCGAGGACGTCCAGACGATCATTGAAGCCGCGGTCGGGGGACACGTGGCGGGGCAGATCTTCGAGGGCATCAGACGTTTCGACATCCTGGTCAGGTACGCCCCGGAGTACCGGTCGCATGCGGAGGCGATCGGTGAGATACTGATCGACGGCCCGGGGGGAACGAGGGTGCCGCTGCGCGACCTGGCTTCGATCGACGAGATCGTGGGACCGCGCCAGATCACGCGCGAGAACAACCAGCGCTTCATCACCATTCAGTGCAACGTCGTGGAGCGGGACATCAGCTCGTTCGTCGATGAGGCCCAGGCCGCGATTGCCGAACAAGTCGATCTGCCACCCGGTTACCTCGTGACGTGGGGCGGCCAGTTCAGGCTGCAGCAGGAAGCCAACAAACGCCTGGCGGTCGTCGTTCCGGTGACGCTCCTGCTCATCTTCATACTGCTCTACAGCAGTTTCGGATCTCTTCGGAACTCGCTTCTCATCCTTCTCAACATCCCACTCGCGCTCGTCGGCGGCGTGGTGAGCCTGTATCTGTCCGGCCAGAACCTTTCCGTGCCAGCGTCCGTGGGCTTCATCGCTCTCTTTGGGATCGCACTGGCAAATGGCATGGTGTTCGTCACCTGCCTCAACCAGTTGCTGGCTGCCGGGGTGCCGGTCGATGAAGCATCTGTTCGCGGGGCGTGTCTCCGCATCCGCCCGGTCCTCATGACGGCGACCGCGGCCTCGCTCGGCCTCATCCCGCTGTTGTTGTCCCACGGAACCGGCAGCGAGGTCCAGCGCCCCTTGGCCACGGTGGTGGTGGGCGGGCTGGTCAGCTCGACCATCCTGACCCTGCTGGTCCTTCCCGCCCTCTACAAGTGGTTTTCAGCCAGCCCCGCGCCCCAGCTCGCGCCGCCTCTGGTCGCTGATCACTGATCACTGATCACTCTCCCCTACCCCGGCGGCACCATCCAGCGCAGATGCCGGCCGTAGTCGATCGTCTTCCCGATGATCTCGGTCATCGACTCCTTGACGATCAGGTGATCGCCGTTGATAAGGGTGATGGTGGTGTCGGGGTTCTCCTCCACGGTGCGGATCAGCTCCGCGTTCACCACCAGGGGCCGGCCGTTGAGTCGAGTGACGGTGATCATGAGAAGAAGTGATGAGTGATGAGTGATGAGCGATTAGCGATGCGAGCTACCGGCCGAGGAGGAGGAGCAGGTCGAGCAATTCGTCGGTGGTGGTGATGATCCGGCTTGCGGCGGAGTAGCCGGTCGAGGCCAGGATCATGTTGATGAACTCCTCGGAGAGATCGACGTTGGAGAGCTCCAGGGCCCCGCCGAGGAGCCGGCCGTTGCCGAACGCCAAGGGCGTGTCGATCAGGGGCAGCCCGGAGTTGGGGCCCGCGCGGAAGAAGTTGCTGCCCTCGTCGATGAGGCCCCCGGGGTTGATGAAATTCGCCAGCGCTACCTGGCCGAGGTTCCGCTGCAGCCCGTTGGTGAAGGCCCCGGTCAGGATGCCGTCTTCGCCGATCGAGAAGGAGCTCAAGGTCCCGATCGCCGAGCCGTCCTGGAACACCGCGGCCAGGGTGCTGTTGCTGTCGGTCAGGGCGCTGATGGCGTCGGTGCCGTTGTCGAACTCCATGTTCACCGTCAGGGGTGTCAACGCACCGTTGGTGCGGATCACCGAGAACGCCTGGTTGGTGGCCGAGACAAACCGGCCGTTGTCGTCGAAGGTCACCACCCCCAATCCCACGATCCGGTCCAGGGCGTCGTTGTCTCCCGACTCGACGATGAACTCCCAGGTGGTCCCGGACCCGGGCGTCGTCTGCTGGAGAACAAAGGTGATATTCATGGTGAGCGGCGTGCCGAGGGAGTCGAAGATGACGAAGGTCGTTCGCCCCGACTCGCCATCGGCCTGCCCGGTCTCGGTCATGACGAACGGCTGGGAGATCCCCATACCCAGCGGATCGTTGTAGGTCACCAGCAGGTCCGCCGTCTCGATGTCGAGATTCTGGGCGAGGCCCTCGTTGCCGGTGATGATGATCTTCCCGGCATCGGGGCTGGGAATGAGTGGGATCGTGATGTTCCCCCCGAGATCCTGGCCGCTGATCACCGTGCTGTCGAGACCCATCACCTGGTCCATAAAGACGAGGAAGTCGTTCATGGTGGTGCCGATGACATCGACACCGGGGATGGCCACGGTTGAGAACGCGAACGAATGCGTGCCGAGGTCCGTGCCGAACTTCTCCGCCCCGCTGATCGTGATAATGGCCTGCCGACCTCCCTCGATCGCGAGAAACGATCCGCCGGCTCCGTCGTCGATGAACAGGTCGTTGCCGACCATGGTGAGATCTTCGGTGCCCAGCATCTCCATGGTGGGGGTCAGCCCGGCGTCGGTGAAGAACGCCCGCGACTCGTGAACCGATCCGGTCGTCGCCACCACCCCCGATGCATTGAGGTTGCCGCTGAAGTTCACGTTGCGCGTCGCCTCGGCCAGCGTCAGGAGCCCCACCGGGATGTTCAGATCGACCAGGGCACCGGACACAATCTGAAACTGGCTATCGATGCCGAAGCCCTGCACCTTGCCGCCGCCGATGGTCACCAGATCGCTGTTGGCGTTCAGCTGAAAGGCGCCGGCCCGGGTAAAGAGCTGCTCGCCGGCTACGTCTACTACGAACAGGCCGTCCCCCTCGATCGCCAGGTCGGTCGTCACTCCGGTGGAGCTGATCGAGCCGTTGTTGAAGTTGCGCTGCACACCGGCGATCTGCACCCCCAGCCCCACCTGCGTGGGATTGGTCCCGCCGGTGTCGGTACCCGGGGCGGTGCCCAGCGCGAAGTTGCGGCTGAAGGCCGGTTCGAACTGCAGTCGGCTGGACTTGAAGGCCGTCGTGTTGATGTTGGAGATGTTGTTGCCGATCACCTCCAGCCAACGGGCGTTGGCGTTGAGGCCCGACAGGCCGGTGAAGAATGCGGTGGTGGAAGCCATATCGTTCTCCTAAGGATCAAGACCCGAAGCCGCACGGCGTCCGGGTGATCGGTTCACGGTGCGGGCGCCGGCCCCGGCCGGCCGCGGGCGGCGTCGAGGTGCTTCGTCACGGCGGGGTGGACCAGGCCTGAGCCGGGCGGCTTGAGGGCTTCGTCGCCGTCGGCCTTCTCGGGATCGGGCACGTAGATCGCCGCGTCCACGTTGGCGATCGGCGCAGACGGATCGTCACCGAGCTGGGCCGTCAGCAGCCGGCTTGCGACGTCGAGCACCAGCCCGCGTCCCTCCATCAGCAGCAGCGCCCGCCTCGCCCCCGACGCCTCGGCCAGATCGGCCGCCTTCGAGAGCCGTGCCAGCTCCGAGGGGCTCAGCTCGCGGGCCGGATCGAGCCCCGATTGAACTTGCCGGCCGCTGCTCAGCGAGCCCTTCGCCGCGAGCGTCAGCAGCTCATCGAAGCTCTGGCCCTCGAGGGGTGCCGCCGGCGGGGCGGTGACCCGGGACGCAAAGAGCGGTCTGACCGCCGGCTCGAGTCGTTTCAAGAGATATGCGGAATCGCTGTTCATCGAGGCTTCCCTTGCTCGGTCGGTCTCACTCGCCTTAGGGCGCCGCTTCGGTAACGGTCTGGACGGACCCGATCGGCACGAGCCAGCCGTTGTCGAGCTCCAGGCTGACGTCCTCGCCCTGGCGCACCACCGACACCACCCTGCCCTCAACCGGGTCGTTGGTCGTGCTCAGCCCGGTGACGTGCTTGCCGATGAGGTTCGCCGCCCACGCGAACTGGTTGTCGGTCACCAACGACTTCAGCTGATCGATCAGCTGGATGTCCGACTCGATCGAGCGGATCGAGTTGAGCTGGTCGAGCAGGGCCGACGAGTCGTTGGGCTCGAAGGGGTCCTGGTTGGACAGCTCGGTGAAGATGATCCGCAGGAAGTCCTCGGTGCTCATCTCGCTGAAGCGGTTCACCGGCGGGGGCCGCAGCGCCGAGTCGACGGCCGGAATGCTTGGGATCTGGGTCATGACCGATTCACTCCTGATGGCGCGGAGGCGCCGTGAAGACCCTCGGGGGTGAGCAACGCTTCGGGCTGGTCGCCGCGGCCGTCCTCACCCCGATCGCGGCCCTCGTCGCCCTTTCCTCCGGGCCGATCATCGCCGGCCTGGTCGCGCTGCGGCTGATGACCGTGCTGATTCGGCGCCTCTTCCCGGGTCGCCTGGGGTGAAGCCGGCGAAGCGAGCTGCACCGACAACCGCTCCACCGTCAGCCCCTGCGACTCCAGGGCCGCGCGGAGGCCGGTCAGGCCGCGCTCCAGAAGCGCCTGCGCCTGCTGGGTGGTGACCTGGAACTCCGCGGTCACCACCCCGCGGGCGATCGTCATCTGCACACGCAGCGCTCCGAGGTCGGGTGGATCGAGCCGCATGTTCATCACGCCGCCGCGCTGGTTCACCATGGCCGAGAGACCCCGCACGATTCGCGCCGAGAACCGATCGCTCGGCTCGGCCGCCGCCACCGAGTGTGGCTGCACCAGGACCTCGGGCGGTTGAGTGACGACCACCCCGTGACCAAAAGCCTGCCCGCCGCCCGCCCGCAACCCGATCTGGGCCAGGGGCGGCTGGCCGGTGGCATTCTCCAGGCGAACCGCCGCGTCGACCTGCAGGGCGCGGGCGGCCGCGGGGCTGAGCGTGGACGCGGATTCCTTCTCTCCGCTCGTGCGCGAGGACGACCGATCGACCGTGCGCCGGTCGCGCCCCGCGGGCGCCGCCGGGAGAAGGTCCGACGCCAGAGGTTGCGGCGGGCCCGACTCGGGGTTGCCGGCCTGGTCGCGGGTTTGGGTCAGCGTCGACGCGTCCGCCCCCCTCTCGAGCGTCCGGCTTGCCAAGGCGACTCCCGGCGGCAGGTCTTGCGCGATCGGGGCCGCAGGTTGCGCGGGCGATTCGGCGGCGGTCTCGGTCGGCTCACCCTGACGCGGCGAGCGGCCGCGCTCTTCGAGGTCCGCGGCGGGCCCCGGTGCCCGGCCGGTCGCCGCCTCATCGGCCGAATCACGTGTCTTTCGGGCTTGCTGCTTCTCGGCGAGCTTGGCGAACGTGTCGCCGAAGGACGTCCCGGGGGCTTCCCGGTGGGACCGGACCGTGGCCGCGGAGAGCAAGGAGAGCGTGGAGAGGAGGCTGGCGCTGGTCTTCTGGGCGAAGCTATTGAGCGCTGGCACGAGGGTCGGCATTGCTCGTCTCCGGGTCGGTTCCGGCCTCGAGGCCGAACGTCCGGAGTCTCTCTAGCAATTCCGTTGCCAATTGCGTCTCCTGGTCGGTCTTGAACTCCCGGAGGACCTTCGTCGTCGCCCGCGGGGCCATCGCGTCGAGGTACGTCACGGCCTGATCCATCTTTCCGGTGTTGATGAGCTCGACGATGATCCGCTTGCCCTGCTTGGGGGGAACCGACTCGAGCTGCTTGACGGTCTGGGCGAACTGCTCGTTGGTCCGCCGCTCGAGCTCAGCCTGGCGGGATCGCTCCCACACCTCCTGCCTGACCTCGAACTCGGCCTCGCGGCGGGCGAGGTCCTCCTCGCGCTGGGCAAGCTGCCGGCTGAGCATGCGCGCTTCGACCGCGAGGCGCTCCTGCATCTGATCGGCCTGCTCCTGGACCCGGGTGGCGAACCGCACCCCCTGGGCGCTGTCGCCGGTGGCGCGGGGGGTCAGGGCCTGCTCATCCAGCCGCTGCCGGTCGGCGGCCTTCTCCGCTTCCTCCCGGGCCATCCGGGCCTCCACCGTCGTGAGGGCGAAGAGGTCCCGCACTGCGTACAGCCGCTCGCGGTCCAGCCGCTGGGAATAGCCCAGCCAGCCGGCGAACATGGCCAGCGCCAGAAGGTGCACCACGGCGAGAAAGCTCACGGTGTTCCAGGCGGATCTCATGGGGTGGGGTCCTTTCGTGTCGCCGAGGTGGAGGCGAGGTCGTCCAGCGCCGCGGTTTCGGCTTTGTTCTGATCGGCTTTCCATTGCTCATGACGTTGATCGCGCAGCAGCTCGAGGGCCCGGCGGCGCTGCGTCGCCTCGATGAGGTCGGCCCGGACCTGCTCGAGCCGCCGGTGCACGCCGGCCAGCTCCAGGACGACGCGATGGGCCTTGCGCATCATCGCCAGAGAGGAGCCGGCGTGGATCCGCAGGTCGCTCGTGTCGAGGCGTCCGACGAGGCGGTCCCGAACCGACTGCTTGCCCTGCGAGATGCTCCGCTGGTGCTGCCGCAGCGTGTCCTCCAGGCGCAAGCGATCGCGCTCGATCTCGGCGACGCGGCGCTGCTGCTGCTGCTCGGCATGTCGCCGGGCTCGAAGCAGAGGCGCCAGACGGAAGACGAAGCGGGCCATCACTTATTACCCAGCGCTTCTGTCCGCACGGCCGGCGGCGCGGTCGGCCGAGGCGGAGGGGACGCGCCCGGGCGGCGGGCGGCGGCGCGCTCGGCGTATTGGCGCTGGGCGGCCTCGGCCAGCTCGAGGAGGGCCCGGCACGATTCCGGGTACTCGGCACGGTCATCGACCCCCTGCTGGAGGAACCGGTCGATGTCCGGCTTCAGAGCGATGGCCACGTCACAGTCCGGGTCGGAGCCGTGAGCGTAGGCCCCGATCTGGATCAGCTCGTCGGCCTCGGCGTGGGCGGCGATGAGCCGCAGGATCGCCCGGCGGGCGGCGATGTGGCGGTCGTCGCAGACCTGATCGGCCATCCGGGAGATGGACGCGGGGACGTCGAGGGCCGGGTAGTGACCGCGGCTGGCCAGCCGCCGCGCCAGCGACAGGTGCCCGTCGAGGATTCCCCGGGTCGCGTCGGCGATCGGCTCGGTGAGGTCATCGCCCTCCACGAGCACCGCATACAGCCCGGTGATCGAGCCGCCTCCTTCGATGGTCCCGGCCCGCTCGAGAAGCGTGGGCAGGAGCGAGAAAACCGACGGCGGGTACCCCTTGGTCGCAGGCTGCTCGCCGACGGTCAGGCCGATCTGCCGTTGGGCGTGGGCAAATCGGGTGATCGAGTCCATCATGAGCATGACGTCGGCCCCGAGGTCGCGGAAGTGCTCGGCGACGGCGCAGGCCACGAAGGCCGCCCGGACCCGAAGAACCGGTGACTCGTCGCCGGTGGCCACCACCACCACCGAGCGGGCCAGCCCGGCGTCGCCGAGGGCCCGCTCGATAAACTCTCGCACTTCGCGGCCGCGCTCGCCCACCATGGCGATGACGTTGACCTCGGCGGCGGTGTTGCGGGCGATGATCGCCAGCAGGGTCGACTTCCCCACGCCCGGGCCCGAGAAGATACCGATCCGCTGCCCCTTGCCGATCGTCAGCAGCGCGTCGATGGCCCGCACCCCGGTCGGCAGCGGCTCGACGATCGCCCGGCGGCGAAGAGCGCAGGTGGGCGACGGGTTCAAGGGCCGGGCCACGGTATCCACCAGCGGGCGCCCTCCGTCGATCGGCCGGCCAAGCCCGTCGATGACCCGTCCGAGCAGGCAGGCGCCGACCTGGACGGTCTGGGCCGACTGCTCCGCCACCACCAGGGTTCCCGGGGCGATCCCGTGGCTGGAGCCCAGGAGCATGATGACGCTGCGGGCCCCGTCGAAGCCGACGACCTCTCCCCGGACCACCTGGTCGTCCGGCCGCGTGCCGGCGCGCGGGCTCTCCAGCCGCACCAGGGCGCCGACCGGCAGCGGCAGGGCGTCGACGAGCACACTGAGACCCTTCACCGCCACGACCGAGCCGATGATCTGCCGCGTCTGAAGCCGGGCGAGCGTTTCGAGTTGGCCGCTGAAGAGGGACATGCAAGCGAGGCAGGAAGGCACGAAGTGACCGAATCACGGAGCCGCGGAGTCGCCCGGTAGTGATCGCTTACCTGAGGCGAGGAGGGTCTGGGCGATGCGCTCGAGCTGGGTGTCGATCGTGGCGTCGATCTCACCGCCCGCCACGGCGACCACGCACCCGCCGACGTTGACCGACTCATCGTCGCGGACGGTGACCTGCTCACACTGGCTGAGCTTCGAGAGCAGCTGGGGCAGGACGGCCTCCACAGTGGGCCGGTCCTTCGGGTTGATGGTGACCGCGACGATGCTGGGGCGGCCGACCAGGGAGAGCGCCTCGGCGAGCTGGTCCTCGACGATCGTCGGGTCCGTCTCGACGGTACGCAGGACGATCTTGCGGGCCACCGCGAAGGCGAAGCCGAGAACGTCCTGCCGGGCGGCGAGGAAGAGCTCGCTGCGGTCGGTTTCCCACCGCTCCAACGCCGCCGTCCAGGAGGAGACGAGCTGCTCGATCTGCGGATGGAAGGCGGCGATCGTCTCCTGCCGGCCTTGCCGCTCGCCTTCGCGGCACCCCTCCTCCCGCCCGCGTTGCTGGCCCTCGGCGTACCCGCGAGCGTCCGCGGTGTCGATGAGCTTGCGGGCCTCGAGCTGGGCGGCTTCGATGACGACCCGCGCCTCCTCGCGGGCGTCGCCGAGGATCCGCTCGGCCTGACGCCCCAGATCGCCCAGGTCGAGAACGATCGCGTCCCTGGCAAGTCGATCGGCTTGAATGTTCTTGATGAGGGACATGGCTAAAGAGAGTGACGGAGTGTGTCCGCGTCGTGACTTCGTGACTTCATGACGTCGTCACTTCGTCACTTACTTAGACAATCACATCCTTCTCCCCGCGGCCGGAAATGATGATCTCGCCGGCGTCCTCGAGGCGGCGGACGATGTCGACGATGCGCTGCTGGGCCGCCTCGACGTCGCTGAGGCGGACCGGCCCCATGTATTCCATATCTTCCTTGACCAGATCAGCGGCGCGGGCCGACATGTTGGAGAAGATCTTCTCCTTGAGCTCGTCGCTGGCGGTTCGCAGCGCCACGCACAGCTCCTCGTTGTCCACCTCCTTGAGCACTGACTGGATGCCCCGATCGTTGACCTTGAGGACGTCCTCGAAGACGAACATGAGCCGGCGGATCGACTCCACAAGGTCGGGGTCCTCCGACTCGATGCCCTCCATGATGTTCTTCTCGGTGGCCCGGTCGCAGAGGTTGAGCACCTCGGCCACCGTCTCGACGCCGCCCACCTTCTCCACGGACTGCATGAGCAGGTTGGAGAGACGCGACTCCAGACCGGCCTCGACCTCCTTGATGACGTCGGGGTTGGTCTGCTCCATGTTCGCCACCCTGCGTACGACCTCGATCTGCTTCTGCTGCGGCAGGCCGACGAGGATCTCCGCGGCCTTGTGATGGGCGAGGTGGCTGATGATCAGGGCGATGGTCTGGGGGTGCTCGTCCTGAATGAACGTGAGCAGGTTCTCGCTCTCGGCCTTCTGCAGGAAGGAGAAGGGCGTCTTCTGAACCTGGGTCTGGATCTGCTGCACGACCTTGTCGGCGAGCTTGGAGTCGAGCGAGTCCTTGAGCAGCATCTTCGCGTAATCGAGCCCGCCTTCCTTGACGTACTCGCTGCCCATCCGCAGGCTGTAGAACTCCTCGACCACCTGCTCGGCGAGCGACGCCGGCACCTCGCCGAGCGACGCCAGCTGCCGCGTCACCTCCTCGACCATATCCGTGGAGAGCTCCTTGAGCAGGGCCCCCGCGGCGTCGTGGTTGACGGTGAGCAGGAGGATCGCCGCCTTGGTGACCCCGTCAAGGTCGTCGACGTTCTTCGGCAGCTTTTGTCCCGGCCGCAGTGCCATGTTCGCGGATGGCCTTATCCCTGGGTCTTGATCCATCGGCGAAGCAGACTGGCCGCCTCATCGGAATTCCGCGTGACCATCTCGTTGATCTGATCGAGCATCTGCTGCCGGCGCAATGCCTCCTCCTGGATCTCCACCCCCTCGAGCGGCGGCGAGGACTCCTGCGCCTCGCCGACCACGTCGGCCTCCGCCGCCTTCAGGGCCGGAGGCGTCCCGACCAGCTCCTGGGGCGAGGGAAGCTCCTCCCGGGCGCTCGCCTTGCGAACCATCAGGAACATCATGGCCAGGCTCAAGAGGACCAGGGCGCCGAGCCCGAGGTACCGCAGGCCCTCTTCGAGGAGTGACCCGCCCCCGCTCCCCGCGCCCCCCCCACCTGGGCCAAACCCGCCGCCGAAGGTCGACCGCGTTTCCGGGGCGTCCCCCATCCCGCCCAGCGCGAAGTCGGGGATCATCCGCACCATCACCGTGCCCGGCACCGCATCCTCGATCGCCTTGGTGTCGATGAGCGGCTCCACCTGGGCCTTGATCGCGGCGATCTCGCGGTCCGCGATCGCCCCGAGGGCCACGGCATTGGGCTGGGCCGCGGGGTCGTTCTGCTCCTGCTGGTAGATGGCGACGAAGTACGACCGCGGCACCCCGATGGTGGCGTTGATGAGCAGGGCGTGTCCCTTGGGATCGCGCGTGGTCGACTGCTTGACCCCGTAGCGATCGGAGAACTCGCTGCTGTTGCTCTCGTCGGTCATGGTGGTCTCCCTCCCCGACGCGGTGGCGAAGTCGGCAGCAACGTTGGAACGAATCCCCGGCTCGCCCCCCAACGACCGCGAGGTGGAGGTCCGCAGTTCGCTCTCCTCCTTGGTCACGCTGGACTTGGGGTCCTCGTAAGTGCGGCTCTGGACCTCCTCCGACCGATTGTCGACGATCACCCGGACCTCGACTCTCACGTTGGGGATGTACCCCAGGGTGTCGAGGATCTTCCGCTTGATGTCCGACTCATGGGTCTGCCGCAGCTCCAGGTACTGGGTGGCGGCCATCGAGCCCGCGGTGTTCGCCTTCCGGGCCCGGCCCGTCCGGGCGTCGATGATGGAGACGTGCTCGACCTCGAGACCGGCGTGGGAGCCAGCGACCATCTGCGCGATGGCGTCGACCTTCGACTGGGCCAGCTCCTCGCCGGTGGTGCTCACGGTCACCGAGGCCGTGGGCCGGACCCGGGCGCTGCCGATCCCCCCTGACCGATCGGGCTCGCCGATCACCACCGTGGCCCGGGCGATCCCGTCCATCTGGCTGATCATCCGGGCCAGCACGTTCATCTTGGCGACCAGCCAGCGCTTGTTGTGCTGGGCGCGGCTCAGGAACGGGCTGTCTTGGGCGATCAGGCTGTCGAAGTCGATCTGGTCGGGGGCGATGACGTCGTGGTCGGTGAGCTGGGCCAGCACCGTGTACTTCTGGTCCGGCGGGACGAGCACGTCGTTGCCGCGCGTCTCATAGGGAATAGCGGCCGTCTCGAGATAGCTCAGCACGCGGGGCCGGGTGTCGGCCGTGAGCGGAACCGGCAGCCGCACCATGGCCGACCGGCCGGCGTACTGGGCCACCAGGAAGAGGGCCATCACCAGGATCACCATCAACGCGCCGATCAGCAGCTTCGCGGTCGTCGGGAGGCCGCGCAGCTGATCGGCGACCGGCTGGATCTTCTGCTGGATTTTCCCCATCGAACCGGCCTCCATGCCTTACGACAGGCGGGTGCGTGCGCCTTCCCGCGGCGGGGCTCATCCTGATTGCCGCCGCGACCCGCTACTCAGAGCCCCTAGCAGAATGAGCCGTCGCACCGAGTCCATCGAGAATTGCGCCCGGCAAGGAGGTCGAAGCAGGCGGCTTCCAATGCCGTCGATGCAGACCGACGCAGCCGGGGGCGATTCTCGATGGACGAATGCAGGCTCATTCTGATAGTGGCTCTCGATCAGATCCGCATCTGCTTCAGCTCTTCGTAGGCGCCCATGACCTTGTTGCGCACCTGAAGCAGCATCCGGAACGCCGTATCCGCCTTGACGGTGGCGATCATCACGCTTTCTAGGTCGTTGCGCCGCCCCGCGGCCAGATCCTCGATCGCCTCCTTGGCGTCCTTCTGAAGCTGGTTGACCTTTTCGATCTGCTCCTCGAGGAGCTCTTTGAAGCCGGGCCCGTTGCTTTTACCCGAATTGATCGCCCCCAGAGACGGCAGGTCACGAAACGGGACACTGCTTCCGATGAGACCGAGGGGATCGGACATGGGGGGAGGGAAGGAAAGGGGTTCAGGGTTCAGGGTTCAGGGTTCAGGTGCGGGACTTCAAGCCTTCAAGCTTTTTTCTTACGCCAGGATCTGCAGAGCAACGCTCATCATCGACTTGGTGGCCTCGAGGACCGTAATGTTTGCTTCGTACGATCGGGCCGCTTCCATGGCGTTCATCTGCTCGGTGACCCCGTGAACGTTCGGGTAGAAGACGTAGCCCTCGGCGTCGGCGAAGGGTGACCCCGGCTCGTACTTGGGGCGCAGCGGACTCTGGTCGATCTCGATCGCCGCCACGTGAACGCCCTGGGTGGACCCACTGGCCGGATCGCCCGGCGCGAAGACCACGGCCCGCCGCCGGTAGGGCTCGTACTCGCCCTGGGCATTGAGAATCGTCCCCTGGTTGGCCACGTTGGCGGAGATCACGTCGAGCCGGATGCGGTTCGCGACCAGGGCCGAGGTCGAGATGTCGAGGGCGCCGTACATGAAGAAAGGTGTTAGGTGTTAGGTGTTCCGTGTCGGAGAGGGCGGGACCGTCCCGTTCTTAGATCCGTTCGCGGATCGCGGTGTTGATCAGCTCGAAGCGGTTGCGGAGGAGCTCGGCGGCGGTGCGGAAGGTCATGAAGTTCTCCACGAGATCCTGCATGATGCGTTCCAGGTTCCGATCGTTGCCGTCGTGAAAAAGTATGTTCTCGCCGGAGGGCTGTGGGTCGAGCGAAACGCCGGCCCTGGAGAAGCGCACCTCGGGGGTGTCCTGGATCTCGAGGTGGCCGCCTGCGACCCCGTGGCGCTGTCGCCGGGCGTCGATCGCCTCCCCGAGCTGCTCCAGAAAGGCATCGACGGAGACGTCCACCGGGCGGTAACCCGGCGTTGAGAGGTTGGCGACGTTGTC
>SMUX01080272.1_pt1 | contig 21057 bp, 23 predicted proteins | sample 2456431 | NCBI WGS metagenome assembly SMUX01 (sample SAMN11095930, study PRJNA526329) | marine sediment metagenome | biome: Marine sediment; feature: Surficial sediment; material: Deep marine sediment; isolation source: Hadal surficial sediment | place: Pacific Ocean | collected 2014-11 | depth... | reverse complement strand
CTTCATTCATGACGGCGCGTCTGTACCGCGCCTCGTGTGGACGATCTCGGGCCTACGCCCGGACGGTCTTCTGCGCGCGGCGGCGCTGATCCACGACGCGCTGTATCAGAACTGCGGTGCGCTCCCGCTCGGGTGGATCATACCCATGCGGAGGCCGTTCACGCGGAGCGAGTGCGACGTCATATTTCGCGAGATCATGAAACTGGCGGGGGTGGGATGGTGGAAACGAAAAGTCGCCTACGCCGGCGTGCGCACAGGAGGCTGGGCCTCCTGGCGCAAGCACCGACGCAGGATTCAGAACGAGGCGTAGACCGCGAGACACACGGGTAGGACTACCCAGTCCAACACCTCGAATGCGAGCCAACCGTAGAGCAGGACTCTACGCTTGGGTCGCTTCAACGATTCGTACCCCGATTTCCTGGCCGTGAAGATGCACGCGCGGTGAAGCGCGCCGCTCTGGATTGAAAACGAGCAGCGGCTTGCGTCCGTGCTTGTGGGCGGCCTCGAGTCCCTTCTCGTCCAGAACGAGAAACTTCCCGGAACCGTCCCGCGTGGCAAAGACGCAGTTCGGCACGTCCTCTATATAGAGCAGCATCTTCGATGTGCCTTCGGCAACGACCTTCGTCTCAAACTCGATGTGGATCATTCTGGTCCTCTCTTCCGGTTGGATAACTCCCTCTTCGGCATTAGGAGGTCCCAACTTGAGCTCGATCGTTGACAACATGCAAACCCTGCGGGAAGCGGAAGCTCCGAACCAACTTGCGCTTGAGTTGCTCAAGCGTGCGGACGACATCAACGCGCTGGTAGTGATCCTGCGGGATAAGGCCGGCAAGTTACACGCAGTTTGGACAGATCAGGATTTCTCCGAGCTGGCGGAGTCCGCGCTGTACCTGACCGCGTTGGTAGAACACGATCTTTACCTCGAGCACGAGGCGCCCTCAGACGACGAGGACGACGAGGACGACCCGTGCGAGGCTTGATTGCGGCCCTCCTCCTTCTAGGCGCAGCAGCATGTGCCCCGGTGTCGGCCCAGCCTCTCGGGCTGGCGCCGGTCGCACAGCCGCAAGCGATCTGCTATCGAATCGTCGTCCGGTTTCGGGGCGAGCCCGCTGTCCCTGTTTGCACTTACCTCACCACGTATGAAGGCAAACTAGAGGTCTAGGAATATGCCGGTCGAAAGCTGTAACAAGGATGGCAAGCCCGGTTTCAAAGCCTGCCCATCTTGTGCGTGCTTCACGTACACCCCCCGGAACGATCAATCACGCCGGCGCGCTCGAGCGCGGGCCGAGCGCCAGCTTCGCGCCATCAAGGCCAGTCAGGCCCGGCGCAACGGGTAAGGAAACATGGCACGCAGCACACTCATCGGCGCAGGGATCAATCAGGCCCGTGGTCTGACTCTGACCCGCCCGAACAAGGTTACGTTTCCTCCCCTGCGACACATTCAGGGCGAGACGCGCGGCCCGCGCGGTAACCAGCCGCCCGGTCTGCCCGTGCAGCGCACGGCGGGCCGGAAACTCGTGGTGAAGGCTATGGGCGACCCGACCGCGGGCGCTCATGCGCGCCGACGCGCCGCGGGCGGGACCACCTCGGTTCCACGCTTCGCGCAGCGGCAGTACACGACTGGCGGGCAGGGCCGCGTGCGGCGCCACCCGAACAAGCACTTCTGATGGCTGCCCATCCTAGGGGCGGCTCGCGGCGCCGTGGCAGTGTACGCCGCAAGCGTAAGTGTAAGGCGGGCTGTCGCAAGGTCCGCGGGCGCTGCAAGTGCCCGAGCTCGAGGCGTCGCCGGCGGTGACGCGCAAAATCAACCCCCACGGTTCAGGAAGAAAGCCCCAATTATGGGGCGTCCGGGATTGGCGTAAAGCCATCTCGCGCAAGTGGCGTCGGCTGTGTGATCAGTCGGCAGTCCGTGAGGGACTACACGATGCAACGGCCCAAAGTAACCGACTGGAAGAACCCCAACTACGGCACGATCTACCGCTGGCGGAACTGGAACCTCAAGAGGTTCCGTGACTCCGGCCGCTGGGATGTCGCGTGGAGCTTCTACTCCCGGCACCCGGTAGAGGCGATCGAAGACTGGATCACGACTTACGACCCGCGCCTTGCGAGTAAGGGGCGCGCGGCTTACGTCCCCCTGATTCTGTTCCCGAAGCAACGCGAATACGTCGTGTGGCTCTGGGATCTGTACCGAAATAGCGAAGAGGGCATCGCCGAGAAGTCGCGTGACTGCGGCGCCTCGTGGGTATGCCTCGCCTTCGCGTGGTGGCTCTGGACGTTCCACGCGGGCGTCAAGATCGGCTTCGGCTCACGTGTCGAGCGGCTCGTTGACAAGATCGGCGACCCCGACTCCTTGCTCCAGAAGTTCCGCATCCTCATGGACCACCTCCCCGTCGAGCTCCGCCCGATCGGTTGGAAAGTGAAGGACCATGCGCCCTTCATGCGAATCAAGAACCCGGAGAACGGTAACACGATCATCGGGGAAGGCGGGCGGAACATCGGACGTGGCGGCCGGTCGTCGATGTACTTCATCGACGAAGCTGCCTTCCTAGAGTACCCGGATGATGCCGAGAGAGCACTCTCGGCCAACACGGATTCTAAGGTGTGGGTCTCGACCCCGAACGGGACTGGTAATCCCTTCTATAGAAAGCGGTTCAGCGGGAACTTCCCGGTGTTCACTTTCCATTGGAGGGATGACCCCCGTAAGGACGAGGCTTGGTACGCGGAAAAAAAGCGCACCCTCGAGCCCGAAACGCTCGCCCAGGAAGTCGATCTCGACTACGAGGCCAGCACCGGCAACGTCGTCCTACCCGCTCAGTGGGTAAGGGCGTCGCGCGAGCTGCTAACGCTGCTCGCCGAGGACAACTTGCTGCCAGCCGCGCCCGCCGAAGGCGGCATCGCGGGGCTTGACGTAGCAGCGGGCGGCGCGAACTACTCAGTCTTGTGCCCCCGGTATGGCCCCGTCGTGAGGTTCACGGTCAAGTGGTCCGATGACGACACGATCGACGTAGCGGCCAAGGCGAACGAGGAGTCGTTCGTTCTCTCATGCAAGCTGATCAAATTCGACTCGATCGGGGTTGGCCGCGGTGTCGCGGCGGGCCTTCGTCGGATGTCTCCAACGAAAGCACTTGGCGTGAACGTGGGTGAACGCCCTACGCGCGACCGTTGGCCGGACGGAAAACGATCGAAGGACAAGTTTGTCAACCTAAAAGCGGAGCTGTGGTGGATTGCACGGGACCGGCTGCGCCGGACCTACGAGCATTACCTCCACTATATCGGTGAGGGTGGCGTCAGGCATGAGCTTGACGACCTATTGCTTCTGCCCAACGACAGCGCCCTTTGCGCGCAACTGAGTCTTCCACTCTACTTCCACACAGAGTCCGGGAAGATTCAGATCGAGTCTAAGAAGCAAATGCGCACGCGCGGGATTTCCTCCCCCGACCATGCGGACGCGCTCATCCTAACCTTTGCTCCGGTTAGATCCCTAAGGGGGTCGCGGAGAGCGCGGAGTCGCTGGTAGAATGTCTATCGAAACAAAACATCCTGACTTCCTCGAAGTCTCCGAAGATTTCCGCGTGGTGCGGGATGCCTTCGCCGGCGAACGAAGAATCAAGGAAGCCACGTTTCTATATCTGCCCGCCACAACTGGGCAGATCAAAGACGGAGCTCTAAAAAACGTCGTCTCAACCGGCTGGATTTCGTACAGCAACTACCTGAAGCGCGCGATTTTCCCCGAGTTCGTGCGGGATGCTGCGAACACGCTGGTCGGCGTCATGCACGCCGAGCCCGCGGTGATCAAGCTTCCCGAGGCGCTCGAGGGCATGCGGAACGACTCGACTCGCAAGGGCGAGACGCTCGAGATGCTCCTTCGCAAGATCAACGAGCAGCAGCTCGTCTTCGGGCGGTTCGGCCTTCTCGCCGACTTCCCGCAGGACGTCTTCACCGCACAACTGCGCGAGCTTCCCCACATCGTGCAGTACAACGCGGAAACGATTATCAACTGGGATGATGAGCGCCGAACCGAGTTCTCGGTCAACGAGCTCAACTTCCTAGTCGTCAATGAGACAGTATTCGTGCGCGGGCCGGAAGGCGCCAACGTCTTCGACTGGATGGAAGAGCGCCGGTTCCGTGTCCTGTTTCTCGAGGAACTTGATCCCGATTTCCCGCCCGGCCCGAACAACCCGCTGGTCTACAAGACGTGGGCCGAGGCCGACGACGTGCGTGGCCCGACGATCATCCCGCAATTCATGGGCTCCACGCTGGACGAGATCCCGTGGGTGTTTGTCGGCGCGAACGATCTGAACGCGAAGCCTGACGAGATCCCCCTCCTCGGGATCGCGAATCTCTCTCTGGCGGTCTACCGCGGCGAGGCGGACTACCGCCAGTCGCTCCACCAGCAGGGTCAAGACACCCTCGTGATCATCGGCGATGAGGTCTCGAAGGAAGGCGACTCGAAGGAAGACGACGACGCGACCGAGATCGGCGCGGGCGCCATCATCCGCATCGTGGCGGGCGAGGGCGCGAAGGCCGAGTTCATCGGCGTCGAGTCCAAGGGCATCCCTGAGCAGCGCGCGGCGCTCTTGGAGGACCGTCTGCGGGCTCAGTCGATGGGCGCCCGGCTCCTCGAGCCGCGCGGCTCGCAGGCCGAGTCGGGCGAGGCCCTCCGAATCCGCGTGGCGGCCAGCACGGCCACCCTCAAGACGGTCGCTCTGACCGGCGCGGCTGGCCTCGAGCGCATTCTACGAATCTGCGCCAAGTGGGTCGGGGCGGACCCGGACGAGGTGCATGTGGTCCCGAACCTCGACTTCACCCAGGAGACCCCGAGCCCCGAGCTCGCGCGGGAGCTGGGCGAGGCCAAGAAGACGGGCGTCATCCCGCTGTCCGAGAAGTCGATCCACGCTTGGCTCCAGGCGAAGAACTACACGAAGCTCACCTTCGAGGAAGAGATCAAACAGCTCGCGGCGGAGAAGACGCGCAAGGTCGCCTTCGACGCGGCGACCGCGGTCACGGGCCGCACGGACGAGACCGGGCCTTGGCCCGCTCACAGCTACGTGCTGAAGACGTGGCCCGACGGCAGCGTTCACGGCATCACCGACCCGGACCCGACGGACGGCCATTTCCATGTGATCACGGCCGAAGGCGTGACCGAGATCGCCCTCAAGCACGTCCATAAGTTGCTCGAGGGCGTCGAGGTCGAACGTGAGCCAGAGCCCGCCGAGAACCTCGAGGGCGACCCTGAAGAGGGCGACCCCGAGAACGAAGAAACCCCCGGCGAAGAGAACGCCGGTTCAAGCGACGAGGAATGATCCTCGCGCACTCATGTGAGGTAGAAACATGGCACTCGATATGATCGTGGAGTCTCTCGACTCCGTTGACGAGGCTTTCCGCGGCGAGTACGTGGAGCGTGACGGCAAGTTCGTACTGGACGTGACCGGCGCGTTCTCCGAGGTCGATCGGAACAAGCTGCAAGAGTCACTCCGCAAGGAGCGCGACGATCACAAGTCCACCCGTGGCAAGCTGAAGGCTTTCGGCGAGAACACGCCCGACTCCTTCACCACGCTGACGGACAAGGCCGAGGAACTTCAACTCGCGCTCGACTCGACCGAAGGCAGCGACGAAGAGCGCGCGGCCAAGAACGAAGAGCTCGCGGAGCGCAAGGCGCTCGCGAAGATCCGTCCCCTCGAGCGTCAGATCAAGACGTTGGGTACGTCTCTGACCGACATCACCGGCGAGCGTGACGGTCTTCTAACCGACAAGCGTCGGGCGAAGATTCTCGGCACCGTTCTCAGTCCGAAGCTGCTCAAGGAAGTCGGCATCGTGCCCGAGGCGGCCGATGACGTCGAGCTCTGGGCGCTTCATAACTTCGAGATCGACGAGCATTCCGATAAGGTCGTGTCCAAGGATTCCCTCGGGAATCCCGGACTTGGCCCCAAGGATGTGTTCACCGAGATGAAAGCAAACGGTCAGCGGCGACACTGGTTCGGCCCGACACAGGGCGCTGGCGCTGCCGGCGGCAAGGGCGGGGATAACTTCGAGAACAATCCGTTCTCAGAAGAGACCTTCTCGCTTACCCGAATCGGTCAGATCGTCAAGTCTGACACCGCAAAGGCACTTCGCATGGCGAGGGCCGCGTCGAGCAAGAGCTACGACGCAATCCGTTTTCTGCCCACGGAGCTCCGACCGAGCTAAGGGCACTGCCCGCAGAAGTCCGAGTGTCGGATGGAGCGGAGAAGAGTACCCGCACGTGCTATGAGCGCGGACGGGATCGGCAACCAAACCACAACTCGTCAAGTTGACGAAGGAGAAAAGTTATGGCGGTCACACGCCTCACCGATCTCGTTATTCCTGAGGTCTTCACGCCCTACGTGCAGCTTCTCACTGAAGAGAAGTCGGCTTTCCGGGCCTCCGGTGTACTCGAGAGTTCACCGCTTCTTTCCCAGCTCCTCTCCGGCGGAGCGCGCACCTTCAACGTGCCTCATTTCCGTGATCTGTCTCAAACCGAGTCGAACGTGTCTTCGGACAACCCGGCATCCAACGCCGTGCCCGAGAACATCACGACCGGCCAGGAGATCGCGCAGCGGCACAACCGGAACCAAGTTTGGTCCAGCATGGATCTGAACGCGGCTCTGGCGGGTGCGGACCCGATGCAGGCCATCGCGGCCCTCGTTGCGGACTACTGGGTCCGTGAGGAGCAGCGCATGCTGATCGCGGCTATCCAGGGCGTATTCGCCGACAATGAGGCGAGCGACTCGGGTGACCAGATCAACGACATCGCACTGGGCATTGCGGGTACGCCGACGGCGGCGAACCTCTTCTCGGCGGAAGCCGTGATCGACACGCAGCAGACGATGGGCGATTCTCAGGGCGACCTGGGCGTGATCGCTCTTCACTCGGTCGTGTTCTCGCGGGCCAAGAAGAACAACCTGATCGACTTCATCCCGGATGCTCGCGGCGAGGTGGACATTCCCACCTTCCTCGGCCTCCGCGTGGTGATCGACGACGGCCTTCCGGCCGTTGCCGTCTCGGGTAACACCGAGTTCAGCTCCTATCTCTTTGGGGCTGGCTCTGTGGGCCGTGGCGAGAGCGCACCTCTCGTGCCGACGGAGACCGATCGGGTGCCCCTCGCGGGCGACGGCGGTGGGCAGGAGTTCCTGTCCTCTCGCGTTCAGTGGGCTCATCACCCGCGCGGTTTCGCGTGGCTCGCGGCCTCCCAGGTCGGCGAGGGTCCCACGAATGCCGAGCTCGCTCTCGCTGCGAACTGGGATCGCCGGTTCAACGAGCGCAAGCAGATCAAGCTGGCCGAGCTGCGTACCAACGGCTAAGCCTGATCCCCCATCAACGAGGGGCGCCCCGCTCGCAGTCGGGGCGCCCCCAACTGGTTTCCCCCAATGAGTCAAGGAGTGATTCCCGTGGCAGACGCAGACCAGCCCATCAATGACGATCTCTCGGTCGAAGGACTCGAAGAGCTCGTCGCAGCAATCGACACGCCCGACGAGGGCGATGTCAAAATCAAGGTCGTCAACGTAGTTGACGCTTCCAAGCCGCCCGAGCCGCCCGAGGAAGATCCTCTGGGCGCGTGCAAGATTGAACTGAAGGACGCCGAAGCGGCTGTCGGCACGGCGCAAACCGTGTTGGAAGCGGCGCTCAAGCACCGGAACGTGGTGAACAAGCGCTGGATGGAGCTTCGGCGAAGCGAGCAGCTCTCACTGCACGAACTGAACGAGAAACAGAAAAAGATCACGCGCGTCGAGAACGCGCGGCGATTTCGCGCCGCGGAGGCGATCGAGCAGTTGCGAGGTCACTACCGCCCAGGCAAGCGCGAACACTACCCGCTCTCTCCCTCAGCGAAGTCTGCGGTCGGGAGTGTCGAGGAGTAAGGTATGTCGAAGTCGGCACCTCTGCCCGGCAGCGAGGCCCGCCTCAATCCGGCCATCGTCGGGCAAAGGGACCGTGGCGGACGCATGCAGCCCGCGCTCTTCCATGCGCGGGAGCGCCGCCTCGAGCGCTTCGTGCGTGCGGGCGTGACGTTCGACGACAACGTGGGGCTGTTCGTCCCGAGCGCGTCGATCGCGAGCCCGGTCACTCTGGTGCAGAGCCAGAATCCGGGCATCCTGATCGCCCGCTTCGAGCACTTCGGCGTGCCGACAGGCGTGATCTTCGAGACGGGTGACGCCGTATTCAACTCGACGCTCCAGTTCAACGCGGGAGCCCTCGAGCTGGACATCACCAGCGAGTCGATCGCCGAGGTGAGCGCGTCTACCCCGCTCGACTCCCCGGATACCGGGTTCCACACTTACGTCTTCGCCGTCGATCCCGATCCGGCCGGCGACAACTCGCTGCCTCTCCGGGCGCAGTTGTGGCTGGACGGGCGTCTGATCTTCGACGAGTTGGGCGTAACTACGGCCGACCCCGATGTGGCGTGGGCTTCGAGCACGGCGGACTGGGGCTACGCAAGCACCATGACGAACGTCGGGCAGATCGCCGATCTGGAGCTCTACCTAGGGCAACTTCCGGCGCTGTTCTAAGGAGGCCCTTCCGTGGCGACTCACACGCCGGTCAGCTCGACAGTCAAGAGCCTCATCATCAACGTCTCGACGCCGGGCGTCGTGTCTCTTCTCAACCTGCCCGCCAACGTGATCGTTGGACCGGGCCAGTTGTTCGTGACTACGCCTTTCGACGGAACCCCCCGCATCCAAGTCGGCATCACCGCGGACGCGAATCTCGTGTTCGACGGCTTGACCGACATCGACTACGATAAGGTGGGCGCGAATCGCTTTCGCAGCGAGTCCGATCATCGTATCCTGACCCCGACAGTGCTCGGCGTGATCTTCACGCTCGGAGGCGCGACCGTCGGGGTAGCAACACTAACCGTGAAGATCACCCGGGAGACCTAAGAAAATGTCGGAGCACTTCAGTTACGGACAGCGTGGCGTCGCATCGGACGTCGAATATGGCGTGGATGGCGGCCGAGTCATCTGGAACGGAACCCTGTTCCAGATGCGGGAGACGGACGGCGCGACCGACGCGCGCGTTCAGGTCGCGGATGCGGTCGCGGACGCGGATGCCGTGAACTTCGGTCTGGTCAAGGGTCTTCTGGACGGCGTTGTGTGGAAGGAGTCGAGTCGGCTCGCTACCACGGTGGCGCTCGTCGGCGGCGGCTGGACCATCGCCGGCTCGGGTGTGGGCAAGACGCTTACCTCCCCGACGACCGCGACGTCGAACAACGACTTCGACGGCGTGACCGCGGCTCTGAACGACCGGATTCTCGTCAAGGACGAGGACGCGGCCGACCAGGAGAGCAACGGGATCTACACGATCACCCAGCTCGCGGACGGCGCGGCAGCCAGTGCGATCCTGACTCGTGCGATCGACATGGACGAGGACGTCAACGCGGCCGGCGAGGATGAGGTCCGACCCGGCGTTTCGACCTTCGTGACTGAAGGGACGCAGAGCGGTCGGCAGTACACGGTCCTGGGCGCTGGCCCGATCACCGTGGATACGGACGACATCATCTGGACCCAGACGAACACGCAGAGCGCGGCGGACCCGCTCATTCGTCTCGCCACCCTCGGGACCGGCGCGACGCAGAGCATCGGCACCGTCCTGCCCGTGAGCTCGAAGGTTCAGGACGTCAAGCTCGAGGTCACGACCATCTACGATGCCACGGCCACGATCGAGATCCGGGACGACGCGCCCACGACCTACCAGCCCACGAACGAGAACAAGCCGAAACAACTCGGCCTGTACGTCTCCGAGGTGGCCGGTCACGTGATCGCGGGCGGCACGCGGCAGCTCCAGGCCATCGTGGGTAACACCCCGGCCGCGGGCGTCGCGGAAGTAGTGGTCAACTACAAAATCTAAGCCTACGGGCTGAGAGGTCGTTCCAATGGCCCGTTTCACTCGACTCGACGGGCTCCTCGGCGTTGATCTGACTCTAGATGCGGGCGAGGAGAACCGCCACATCTACGTCGGGACAGGTGACCCGAATGTGTTCAGCTTCGCGGGTCTCCCGACCCCGAAGCTCGGAGACATATTCATCTCGGATGGATCGTTGTGGCAACACGACGGGGCCACGTGGATCGAGAACCTGCCCGGCGCCGGCGGGGGCGGAACGGTCGAGGCGTTCAGCGGGTTTCACACGACCGCGGTCATCAACTTCTCCGAGACTTACCAGGATCTCACCATCGGAACGGAGCACGTCAAGACTTCCAACTTCACGCACAGCGCGGGCAGTGCGGAGGTCACGGCAAACTTCACAGGCAGGATCTCGTTCAACGGTCACGCCACCATCTTTGCTCAACTCACCTCGTCCGACAGAACGAGCTTCCAGATCCGCCTCATGCGTGACATCGGAGCGGGCTTCGTCGAGATTCTAGGCACTGAGCAGACGGGCTACGTCCGAGAGAAGCTCGGCGAGCTGAACTCTCAAGGGGCCGCGGCGATCACGCCGGTCATCTTGGACGTGACAACCGGCGACATCTTCAAGATGCAATTTCGCAAGGAAGACGGCACGGCGAACAACGGAGTCTTGGACACGCTCGCCAATCAGGCGATGATTTCGCTGAGGTCGGTATGATCCCCAACCTGATCACATACGAGATTGCGACAGCGGTGGACGCTGGCGTTGTCAACTTCAAGAAGCTCGAACGGGAGATCGCGGCCTCCGGCGCGGTGGAAGGCTTTCGTGGCCTGCCCGCGGTAGCAGGGGTCCTCTTCGTGATGGGTGACAGCATCGTCGATGAGGCGCTGCTGGACGTGACGATCGCCACGCACGTCGCGGTGTCGTTGGACGACGCCCGACTCGAGCGCATCACGGAGCTGGGCGTAGAGTTCACGGAGTTCATGAACGGTCGCTACCCGCAGCCAGTCCAGATGAGCTTTTCCTTTTACATGCACGAGGCGCAGGGTCGAAGTTTCCAGGCCCGCCGGACAGAGATCCAGAAGGTGATCGACTGGCTGAGCTTCTGTCTGGACGAGTTCTTCGCCAAGAAGAATGCCGTCCTCGCGGCGCAAACGATCGCGGCGACCCAGGCGGTCGCCCTCGACTTGACGCTGTGCGCCGAGTCTGATCCGCTGGTCAGTCTTGATGCCGTCAGAAGGATTGTGGCGTAATGGGTTCAATCACGATCCCCTCGAGCTTCACGCAGCCCCACCCGGTACAGATTTCAGTCAACGGCTTCGCCGGCGGCATCTCGGGCCTCTCGCCCCTGTTCGCCATCCGCGACGGGCTGACGACGGACTCCTTCATCGACTTCAACGATCTGACGTTCAAAACGGCTGGCTGGACTACGAAGCAAGCGGCCATGACGGACCAGGGCGACGGGCACTACGTGGCGACCGCGGACCCGTTCCTCTGGACGGTCGGCGCCGGCAAGCCCGAAGAGCCGGCCTACTTCGTGATCGAGTACGACATCCCGAACTTCGGCATCGAGAACGACTTTCTGGTCGTGACGGCGGCGCTGCCCGGCGAGGAGTTCGAGCGCACCTTGGACACGGTGGGGCTCGACACGCTCGGCTGGCAGGAAGTCCATACCGCGTGCAAGTCCCCGCAGCGGGAGCTCCGGCGGCTGAACCTCTACGACGTGAGCGGCCGGATCACTGGCAGCGCGGCGACCTTCCAGTCGTCCGGCGGCATCATCATCCGGCGAGAGAACCTGTGCTAAGCCCGACGCCCTTCCTGTTTGACGCGCGGCAGATCGACCTTTTCGAGCCCACGAGTTTCCTCTTCAGCCCCCGGGCTGCGGTGCAGTGTTTCGTCTCGATCGACAAGCTCGAGGCCCAGGCCGCGATCCTCGTGGCGCTGGGCGCCGAGGTCATCGCGCGCGAGGATCTCATGGGGATGACTCAGATCACCCTCGCGCTGGACGCCCGGAGCGTCGTGACCCTACAACTTCAAGCCGTTCGACGCGACGCGGAGACTCTGGACTCCCAGATCGCCGACGGGGAGCTCTGCCCATGAGCGTACAGAATGCTCTGATCGAGATGTTCAGCGGGGACTCGAAGATCCTCCGCTACACCGTCAAGGACGGCTCCGGCGCTGTGATCAACATCACGGGCGCCGCGTTCCGTTGGGGCCTGTTCAAGCTCGACACAGACGAAAGCACTCCCACGGCGAAGAACTCGACCGTGCTCGCGCCCCCGGGTGAGAAGACGGTTGGCTCGGGCATCGTGCTTACGGACCCGACGAACGGCGTGCTCGAGGTAACTCTGGACCCGGCGAACACGGCTCCGCTCAAGGGCTCGTTCTACCATGAGCTCGAGATGATCCTCACCGAAACTTCGACCGTGGCGTTCGGCCAGATCGACATCAAGAGAGATGGGCTGGAGTAATGGCTACCGAAGCTGAGCTGATCCTCGAAGACGGCACGGGCATCGTTGACGCGAACACCTACGCGCTCTTCGTGACCGCGGACGCCTACCACAGTCTACGCGGCAACGTGGCATGGGCCGACGCGGATGACGTCGAGAAGGCTACCGCCCTCGTGAACGCCACGCTCTACACGGATCTCCGCTGGAGCTACGTCGGCAGCATCTCAGTCGAAGACACCGGCTCGGGCGACCCCCAGAATCTCGACTGGCCGCGGAACAACTTCGACTTCGATCTGTTCGACTCGGACGGGATCGACGTCACGGACACCGTGCCCCAGCAGATCATCGACGGGATGCTCGAGTACGCACTGCGCGCGCTGGAAGGCCCGTTGCTCCCGGACCCGACGGTCCCGGACGACGCCGGCCGCTTCGTGAAGCTGACGCGCGAGAAGCTCGGGCCGCTCGAGGAAGAGATTCGGTACAGCGATTCCCGCGGGACGCGCACCACGCGGCGCTACCCGGTGCCCGATACCATCATCAGGCAGAGTGGTCTCGTCGAGAATGTGACAACCGACCGCGCGACGAGGAAGTAAGCCCGTGGCCGCCATCCACGAGAATTTCGTCGAGCTCATGGACAAGCTGGTCCGCAAGAATGGTCGTGCGATCTCGATCCGACGGCAGACCGGGACCACGCTCAAAGACCCGGCGAACCCACACCTCGGGAGCACGATCGAGACGACCGACACCCCCACGAAGGGCGTCTTTCTGGACAACGACTCGCGGGACTTGCTCCTGATGCTGCCGGGCCAGCCCGACCAGCGGACGGTGCTTGATCGCGAGATCGACCGGCTGCTCATGATCCCGGGCAAGGGCCTGAATTTCGAGCTCGACATCGAAGCGACGATTGTGGATGGCTCGAAGCTCTGGCAGATTACCCAGGTGAACAAGATCCAGCCCGGGCCAACGCTGGTCGGCTATTTCGTGAGGATCTCGAACTAATGGCTGCCACCTACAAAGCCGCGCGGGACGATCTGTCGAACTTCGCGACAGCCGCGTGGAACACGGCGGTCGCTGCGATTTCACCGACACCCCCGCTGTTCTACGACAACCTCAATCAGAACCCCCCGGACGACGGAAGTGTCTGGGGCAGGCTCAGCATTCAGAACTTCGACGGCACTCGATCGTCGTTGGGCTCGGCCAACGCGCGCTTTCGGCGGATTGGCATGCTGTTCGTTCAAGTGTTTGTTCCGATAGGCGACGGGACTTTGATTTCGGACCAGATCGCCGATTCGCTCGTGGAGGCGTTCGAGGACGCCGGCGCGATCGGAAACATCTGGTTCCGTGACATTGGGCAGCGGGAAGTAGGTCCCGACGGAACCTTCCATCAAGTGAACGTGGAGGTTGCCTTCACGTTCGACCGAACGTGACATAGGAGATAACAGAAAATGTCCGACACAAATCGAGTAGCACTGCGTGCTACGAAAGAGTCCGCGTTCGGCGTCGTTCCGACGGCTCCCAACCTTCGCGAGCTCTGCTACACGGGCGCGCCCAGCTTGGCGTTTGCGCCCGAGACCACGGTCTCCGAGAAGATTCGCTCGGATCGCCAGATCGACGACCTGCCTTTGGTCGGCGGCGAGGCGGCCGGGGACATCAACTCGGAGCTCGCATTCCGCGTTCATGACATCCTGCTCGAAGGGGCGTTCTTCAACCTCTTCCAAGAGCGGGTGAACCGGGTCAACGACGAGGTTGCCACGGAGATTACGGCCGCGAACGCGGGCGTGGATTTCACCGTGCTGGATAACGGCGATACGGTCGTCGTGGATGACATCCTGCGCGGCGAGGGCTTCGCTGTCGCCGGGAACAACGCCTTTCACATCGTGGATGGCGCCCCGTCGAACACCTCGTTCCCATCGTCCACCGTCGTAGCAGAGGCAACGCCTCCGCTCGGCGCGCGCCTGCACGTCGTGGGTCGGCGTGGCGCGGCTGGCGATCTGGATCTGACCATCTCGGGCAGCACGGGTACGCTGGTTTCGACCATTCTCGACCTGACGACCATCGGGCTCTTGAAGGGCGACTGGATCAAGTTGACGGGGTTCTCGGCTACGCCGGCGAACAACGACTTCTACCGGCTCCAGCTCGACCCGACCACGAACCTGCTCACCTTCGACATCGTGCCTGTGGGCTCGGTGACGGAGGCACCCGCGGGCGCTGTGGACATCTTCCTCGGCGAGCGCCTGATCAACGGCGCGCTCTTCCAGAGCTACACGATCGAGGAAGAGTTCGAGGATCACACGCCGGTCACGTTCCAGTATTTCCGCGGCATGGTCGTGGATGGGCTGGTCATCACGGCGGAGCCCCAGGCTATCGTCACGATGGTCTTCACCTTCTCGGGCAAGGATGCGTTCTTCTCGGACGCGACCATTCCCGCGAGCGTGCCGGATCAGCTTCCGGCCGTGGATGGTGCGGGCCGAGTGGCCGCCGCGACCACGGTCTCGATTCAGACGGTACAGGTGCTCAACTCGAGCTCCAACGTCGGCCGGATCGCGCGTGGCGGGGCGCCCATCGTGGGCTCCAACTTCGTGCTCGAGGCCAGCTTCGAGATTTCCAATAACACGCGGCAGAACAACGCCGTCGGCTTCCTGGGCGCAGTCCAGATCGGCGTCGGCGAGTTCAGCATGACGGGCTCCCTGAACACCTACTTCGACGACGCCAGCTTGGCGCGCGACGTGGTGAACAACACGGAGACGTCGTTCGACATCCGCTTCGAGGATGACTCGGCGCATGTGGTCGTGATCGACGCACCGCGGATCAAGTTCGCGGAGGGCGCGCCCGAGGTGCCCAGCAAGAACGCGGACGTTACGCTCCCGCTGACCTATCAGGCCATCCGAGAGCCCAACTTCAACTACACCGCGAAGTACATGCGGTTCAACGGCGTTCAGTAAGAACGCACTCACCAGAGGCCCGGTCCCCACGTCGGGGGCCGGGCACTTGACCCCAAGCGGGCGTGATGCCCAACTAAGGGAGACCCCCAATGGCAGCAGTGAAGCCGATTTCGGCACTCTTCGGAACGAATGCGACCCTCGAGACCGAGGGCATCTGGATTGACTACGGCGACTACGGCAAGTTCCTTGTCGCTCGCGCCGGAGGCCAGAACAAGAAGTTCCGCAACCTCTTCGAGAAGAAGATCCGCCCATACCGGGCCGCGATCAACATGGGTACGCTGGACGACGCGGTGGCCGAGCGCATCATGCGCGAGTCCTTCGCCGAGGCCGTCGTGCTCGAGTGGGATCTCGTGGACGCCGACGGCAAGTCGGTTCCGTTCACGGTGGAAAATTGCATCGAGCTCCTCGAGTCCAACCCGGATCTGTTCACCGACCTTCAGCAGCAGTCGCAGATGGTCGCGAACTTCATCCAAGACACCCGGGAGATGGATGCAAAAGACTCAGGGAGTTCCTCCTCTGGCGAGTCGAATACGGGCCTAGCGCCCAGAAAATCGTAAACGCCGCCAAGGAAAGAGGCGCTCCCATTCCCAAGAGTATCGCGGACGCACCCGTTCCCACCGATCCCTATCAACTCCGAATGTTCCATGCGTTCGAGCTCCTCTCCACATGCCGACAGATCAGCCAGGGCGGTGTAGGCCCTATCCCGTGGTTTGCTCTCGACCAGTTTGCGCGGCAGCAAGGCTTCGCAGACGACGAGATAGCCTACGAGGACTTCGTGCATATCATGCAGGCATTGGATGAGGTGTATCTGACGCGGAAGGCCGCGGAGATCGACAGGGAGAGGAAGAAGGCAGGCCAGAGTGGCAAATCCCAAACAATTCGCGCGCAACCTATTCGCGCGCGCAAGGGGCGTTGAGCTGAACTCCGGCGACGCCTTGCGTGACGCGATCGGCGCAGCTATGGTTACGCTCGTCCGCGTCACCCCGGTGGGTGGCCCTCCGACGTCCCCGAGAGACCCACACCCGGGTCTTGCCCGGTCCAACTGGAAAGTCGTCCTCCCAGGAGCCAGCATCGGCGGCCTTGTAGTCGCCGGGAGCGAGAGTGACGCTATCACTCGTGGTATCTTCGCTGCTAAGGCAGTGCCGACGGATGGCTTCGCGTTCATTACCAACTCTGTCCCGTACATCAACCGTCTGAATGAAGGCTCGAGCTCACAAGCGCCCGCCGGGTTTGTCCGGTTGGCGGTTATCGCTGCGGGTCTCGCTGCGAGTGATGTTAGACTCTTGAGGAAGCGCTAGTGGCTACAGAACCTCTCGAGATTATCGTCCGTCAAAGGGGCGCTCGAACCGTTGCGCGGGACGTCCGCAACATCGGATTGGCTGCCTCCTCGGTCAGCGGGCAACTCAGCACGACCACGCGCCTCTTGCGGGGGCTGGCTCTCGCGAGCGTGGCCCGGCGAATCTCGCAGTTCGCCGATGGCTTCACGAACCTACGGAACAAGGTTCGGATTTATTCCAAGTCGCAGGAAGAGGCCAACGCGACTACGAACGAGTTGATCCTGATCGCGAACCGAACGCGCATCGGCCTCGACTCGGTTGCACTTACGTTCCAGCGCCTCTCCATCATCCAAGACCAACTCGGGCTTACTACGGCGCGCACTACGCGCCTCGTCGAGTTGCTGTCGAAGGCAGTCATTCTCGGTGGATCGAGCGCGCAGGAAGCCGGCGGCGCCCTACGGCAGTTCAGCCAGGGTCTCGCTACCAACTTCCGAGCGGCAGCGCAGGAGTTGAACTCGGTCCTCGAGCAGACCCCGGGTCTGGCGAAGGCTTTGGCAGATGGTTTGGGCATCGCTACGTCCGAGATCAAGAGGCTTGCTACGGAAGGTAAGCTGACTTCGGATCTGGTCGTCAGAGCGATTGAGGCCCAAGCCGAGGTCATCGACGCTCGGTTCGCGAGAGTCGCCCCGACTATCGGCCAAGCGTTCACCGTCCTCAATAACTCGCTGACTATTTTCGTCGGTCGCGTCTTCGAGGCCACGGGTGCCGGCAAGGCGATCGTCAACACGATCATCAGTCTCTCGCAAGGCTTGCTTCGCCTGTCGGTCGATACGGAGAAGTTGAACACCGCCCTCGAGATTCTCGGCACGATCCTCGGTGGCTTCATAATCCAAGCCGTCGTGGCTCGGTTCGCCCGCCTCGCAGCCATCTTTGACACGATCATCGCGAAGGCTCTTCCCCGAGTGCTGAACCTCATCGCCCTCGGGCTGAAAGGCATGGACGTCGCGGTCAGAGGCGCGGCTAGGGGCTTCGCATTTCTCGCCACTACCGCATTGCAATCACTGGCGTCGATCAACGTCGGGGCCGTCACCTCGAAAGTAGCTGCCGGCTTCGATGCTGTCGCCTCGGTAGGCCAACGGGCTTTCAGAACTCTGGGCAACGCGGTCGTCGGTGTGGGCAATGCCCTTAGGAATCTTCCCGGTGTTCTATCCTCCGTGGGGCAAAGATTCGTCTCGGTCGGGGTTTCCGCCAAGAAAGCATTCGGCCGTGGGCTGGGCGGTGCGATCGACAGCGTAGGCGCGGTCCTGAAGCGCCTTGGCGCGGTTGTCATTGCGACGGGCGCTCGGTTCAAGGCGATGGGTGTAGCCGCCCTTGCGTCGTTCAGGAGGATCACAGTCGCCAGCACGATCAGCGCGCTGAAACGGATGGTCGTCGCGATTGCCGCGGCTACCGCGTCTTTCCTTCGCATGGGCGCGGTGGCTCTACTCTCATTCCGCCGCCCGATCGGCGGGATCAAGAACATGATCGGCCTGCTCAGGACCGGCCTGATCAAAGCACTCAAGGCGACCCGCGTGGCCCTCCTCGCCATCGCCTTCGGTAACCCGTTCGGTCTGATCCTCGCAGCCGCCGGCGCCTTTCTGGCTCTCCTGTTCGGCGTGCGGAACGAAACCGTCGAAGTGGGCGGCGAGGTCGTCAAGATCAAAGACTTCTTTGTCGCGGCCTTTACTCTCGCGAGGGAGGCCCTCTTCAAGCTGGCGGACAAGTTCCTTACGTTCTTCGGACAAAACGGCGATGGGGTCGGTGTCATCCGTGGGTTCTTCAACATCTTCATCGGTCTGTTCACCGCCACGTTCAAGACGGCCGTGCTGTTCGGCACCCGGGTAGGTGACGTCTTCAAGGGTATCGGCGCGGGAATCGTCGCGGCCATTCGAGCAATTCCCGATGCTCTTGCCAGAATCGGAAAGCTTGACTTCTCCGGCGCCGCGGGCATTGTGGCTAGCGCCTTCGGGACCGCCTTCGAGGATGCCTCGGGCGGATTCGGTGCGGCCGTCGCCGAAATCTTCAAAACCGAACTCGCGAAGGACCAGCTCCAGGTCATTACCGATCTCATCGCGAAGACCTTCCCGGATCTCACCGCGGCGGCCGTCAAGCATCGCGCGGCGATCATCCTCGCCGAACAGGAAACTCAGAAGCTTGCGGAAGCAACCGGCAGAGTGGCCGAAGGTGTGGAAGGACTGACCGGCGGACTGACTAAGGAAGCCAAAGCGCTTGCCAGCATTCTCGCCAAGACGAGTGCAGCCGCAGCCGCCGCGCTGAGCTTTCAGAAGACTCTTGACAAGCTGAACGCTGCTCAAATCAAAGGGCTGATTACTCTGAAAGAGGTAGATGAGATTAGCAATCTCCTTGCTACGCGCACGTTCCGCGAGCTGGCCGCTGAGACGGACGCGGTTGGGAAGGCGACAATCGACAACGCGAAAAAGCTTGCCGAGCTACGTGCTGCGGCAACCGCTGCGAAGATCAGTGTTGATGAGCTCGCATCAGCCGAAGCCCGTCTGAAAAGGGAGTTTATGGATACGGTTCTGGCGATCAAGCGTCAGAACGATACGCTCAGCGCAACCGACGCCGCGATCCAGGGCGCGATCGACGGCTTCACGAGATTCGAGGATAGTCTCGGTTCGACGTTCTCGAACGTCTCCGATCTGATCTCCGGTACGTTTGAGAAGGGTCTCGACGCCATCAACGAGTTCACCCGCACGGGCGAGTTCAACTTCAAGTCGTTCGCCACCAGCATCATCCTCGAGATCCAGAAGATCACGCTGAAGCTGCTCGCGCTTCAGGCCATCCGCGCTTTCCAGCAGCGCGCGGAAGAGGGCGGCGGTGTCGGCGGTTTCTTCAAGCAATTCTTCGGCGAGCGGCTTGAAAAGACGCTCAAGCCGGGAGAGGGAAAGGCGCAAACGGGTGGTTTCGGCGCGGCGGCCGAAGCCGGAGGTCTTAGCATTCAAACGGGATTGCTCACCGGGGCACGAGAAGAGGTTTCCCGGCGAGAGCAAGGTAAACGAGCAGCCGCGCTCTCTGATGGTACGAAGGCGAACCCGTTCTTCGTGACACTCGCCCCCGAAGATCCCGGTCTGGGCGCCCTTTTCGAGAAGACTGGCGAGCGCGAGCTCGAGATGACGTCCGTGATGACGGACGCTGCAAAGGATGCGGACCTGAAACAGCAGGGTCTCTTCGCGACACTGGGTGAGAAGTTCACCGCGGGCTTCGACCGCGTGAAGGGATTCTTCACCGAGAACTTCGGCCCTCTGGGCGAGAAGCTCAAGGGTGGGTTCGAGAAGGTCACGGGATTCCTCGGGCTGGGCAACGACGGCAATACCAAGAACTTCCTCGAGTTGATCGGCACGAACGTGAAGGGCTTCGGCGAGCTGATCGCGAAGCTCGCGAAGGAAGTAGCTGGCGGAATTGCCGGACTCTTCGGCGGCGGCGGCGGCGGCGGCGGCGGTATGGGCGGCGGCAGCGATATTGTCGGTCTCATTTCGTCCTTCGCCGGTATCGCGGGTGGCTTTCAGAGCGGCGGCCTCATCGGCCCTCAGCAGCTCGGCCAGACCTTCACGGTTGGCGAGAGCGGCGTGGAACTGTTCACCCCGCGCCAGACGGGCGAAGTGATTAGCAACGCCGCGCTCGCGCAAGGCATGACGCCCCAGATGCCCGAGATCAACGTCAACATCACAAATGTGGACGACGCGAAGTCGATCCCCGAAGCCATCTCGACCCGCGAGGGCGAGCAGTCGATCATGAATGTTATCCAACGTAACAAGGGTCGGCTGAAGGAGATCCTGACCTAATGCCCTTCGTAAACGCAAACACGTCGGCCTCGGTCTGGCGTCAGAACACGAATCAGGTCGTCAATCAGGACGGCAACCGCGCGCTCTACCGCACCCTCGTGACCTTCGGGGCCGGCAAGGCGGTCATCGGCGCCGTGACCTACGCGGGCACGGGCGACGGGACCATCGACGACCTCGACTCGGGCGTCGATGGCCCGACCGAGAGCTGGACGATCACCTTCACAAGCGCGACGGCCTTCGACGTCTCGGGCACCGTCTCGGGCGCGCAGCCGTCCGGCGTGGTCGGAACGAACTACACGACCACGGGCGACACGATCACCTCGCTCCTGTCGTTCCTGATCACTGCGGGCGCGACGCCCTTCGTGGCCGCGGACGTATGGACGATCCCGGTAACGATCGGCGCGCTCTCCGGGCAGTCGGAACAGTGGGTGCTCGACCGCTGGAGCCCATTCACCACGGCGGGCGGTGGCTTCGTGGATCTCCTCGACCGGAGCACCATCGGCACCGAGGGTGCGTTGATCTGGCACGGTCTGGGCAACGGTTCCGAGGCGTTCTACCAGGGCATCGCCATTACAGAGACCCCTGCCTCGCAGATTTGGAATTTCATCCTGCGCGGCTACACCGGGTTCTCGCCGACGGCAGACTGGGACACCCAGCCCGGCGTCGGGCCGCAAGTGTTCACGGCGCAAT
>SMUX01276371.1_pt1 | contig 21070 bp, 18 predicted proteins | sample 2456431 | NCBI WGS metagenome assembly SMUX01 (sample SAMN11095930, study PRJNA526329) | marine sediment metagenome | biome: Marine sediment; feature: Surficial sediment; material: Deep marine sediment; isolation source: Hadal surficial sediment | place: Pacific Ocean | collected 2014-11 | depth... | reverse complement strand
CTCTTTGTGGATACGCCCGAGCGGTGGGCGAAACTGAACTCTGCTGAACTTTCTGCCCCGTCATTGAAAAATGTCATATTGATCGATTCCGCAAACAATGCCGCTCCTCCTATTTCTGAGGCCGTAAGCGCACTCTCCTTGGACGAGATTCGAGAGATGGGAAGGCAGCACGCTGCGGCACACAAGAATTTGTTTGATCAGCTGGTTTCTTCTCTTCGTCCCCAAGACGACCTCACCATCATTTACACCTCAGGAACCACAGGGGAGCCCAAGGGCGTTCTCACCACTCATGGCCACTATCTGTTTATGGTCGAAGCCGCCGCGGCGGCTATCCCTTCCATCGAACAAGAGGTTACCCTACAGTTCTTACCCTTTGCACACTCCTTTGGGCGCTTGGAACATTTCATGGTTGTGGCCAAGGGGTACACCTGTGGGTTTGCCCGTTCCATGGAAACCCTTGCCAGGGATTTCCTGATCATTCGCCCTACACTTCTGTTCTCGGTCCCGAGGATTTACGAAAATGTCTACAGTCGAATCAAATCGAGGGCCGCAAGTGGGAGATTCCTTCGAAGGTTGGTGTTCCGATGGGCGCTATCCGTTGGCAAGCGCTTTAGCCGCCGGCAGATTGACCAAAGCAGAATCGCGTGGGGACTTAGAGTGGCACATTCCATTGCCTATAGGCTGGTCTTTGCCAAAATTCACCAGGCCTTTGGAGGTCGGTTACGACTGGCCATCTCGGGGGGTGCCCCTTTAGCGCCGGAAATTGCCGAATTTTTTCACACCGTCGGTATTCTTGTGCTGGAGGGATACGGACTCACTGAGACCTCAACGGTTTCCCATGTCAATCGAGCCGAACGCTATCGGTTTGGGACGGTGGGGTTTCCTCTAGACGGAGTGGAATGCCGTATCGCTTCGGACGGGGAAATTCTTCTCCGCGGGCAGAATATCTTTAAGGGTTACTACCGGGATCCGAAGGGGACGCAGGATGTCCTAGATCCAGACGGTTGGTTCCATACCATGGATGTGGGCGAGATCGATCAGGAAGGATTCCTCCGCATTACCGATCGGAAAAAGGATCTGATCGTGACCTCTGGGGGTAAGAAAATAGCACCTCAAAAGATTGAGAACCTGTTAAAGACCGATCCCTTGTTCAGTCAGGTTATGGTCCTGGGAGATCGCAGCAGTCATTTGATTGCCTTGATTACACTGGATGGGACCCAGGTCATGGAGTGGGCGAGGCAACAGGGATTCGTGCTTAGCGGACTTGAGGAGGCGGCCACCCATCCTAAGGTGATCGCCCTCGTGAGGGACAGGATTCGGCAGAAAAACAAGGGTCTTGCCTCTTTTGAGGCCATCAGAGACTTCCGTATCCTTCCCCACGATTTCACCCTGGGGGAGGGAGAGCTCACCCCCACACTGAAATTGAGGCGGCAGATTGTGATGGAGCACTGGAAGGAGGTGGTGGATGATATGACAAGGAAGCGTCGGTCGGATGGAGTTATAGAAGGGGGTTTTAGGGGTCCGGGGCCATAAAAAAAGCGGTAGCCTCAGGGGGGGGGCTATGTTAAAATAAAATAGGAGACGTGTCTGTATGAAGAAAAACGTACTTCTGGTGGAAGATAACCCCGCAACCGTGGATATTATCCAGACCGAGCTGGAATTTCTAGGCTATAGCACCATGGTCGCGGACAATGGTAGAAAGGCGGTGGAAATGGCTGCGGCCCACCTACCTGACCTCATCATCATGGATATTTCCCTGCCCAAAATGGACGGTCTGGAGGCTACTGGCCTGATCCGGAAGAACCCCAAGACCAAGTCGATTCCAGTCCTTGCCGCCACCGCACGTGCCCTTCCCGGAGACAAGGAAAAGTGCCTTCAGGGTGGTTGCGACGGTTATATCGCCAAGCCATTTACCCACAGGGAGCTCGGGGCGGCCATCAAGCGGCTCATCAAAGAGTAGTGGAGTGACTGGTCAGACGGAGTCCGTACAACTGGGCCATTATCTGCGCGATTAGTAAGTTGAAGTCCTGAAAAAAGTTGGCTTCCAAGGAGTACATGGCGATGATCCCAGCGGCCTTTCCCCTCACAATGATAGGAACCGCGGCATAGGAGCGCAGTTCCATGGCCTTGGCCCAAAGATCCACCTTAAGAATCTGTTCTTGTGAGATGTCGGCAAATATCACAGTATTTTGGTTTTGCATCACCCATCCGGGGATCCCCTCGCCATGTGGATAGCCTTGTTTTGCTGAATCCGGGAGATCTTTGATCCCAGCCTGTTGGACGATCTCGAGGCGCTTGGTTTCTGAATCCTGCTCATAGACGTTGACCAAGGCTGGTCTGATCAGACGTAGAATGCTGCTGGTTAGCTCGTCACGAATTATCTTTAGATCAGTCTCGGTAACGCAAATCTTGGAAAAACTCTGGAGGTACCATCTGGCGTAATGCTCCGCATGGAGGTTCGACTGGGTATTCCTGTACTGGAGGTAGTAGTAGACAACGGTTCCGATGAGTAGGGGATAGGTCACGAGGAGAAATATTAATACTGGATCAATCCCTTGGGAGAATTCATAGCGTAAGACGGTAAGGACTGACGTGATCAGGCCGACAGTAACTATTACAAAGATGATTCGGAGAGTGGTCTCTCCACCTTGTGATTTGCGGATCACGGTGGATTGAAACTGACACAAGTGATTTGTGGTTGTCAAATGGGGCCATCGAACAGGACAGATGTGATAGGGCGAAAAGGATTTACGCTCATAGAGGTCATTGTCATTCTAGTCGTTATGTCCATTCTTGCTGCGGTGGCCATCCCGGTGGCGTTGATGATCTTTGAGACCGCCGCAGAAGATGCCACCCGAGAAGAGATGATCAATCTTAAGAAGGCCATGATTGGGGACTCGAACCGACAGCAGAGTGCTGCGCGCGGCAATTTCGGTTTCCTCGGTGACATGGGTCGTCTCCCCATCAACCTGGACGAACTTTATCGTCGGGGTTCCTTACCCAGCTTTTCCTACGACAATGTAAAACAGGCCGGGGCCGGATGGAAAGGGCCTTACATCACAGGCAGCTTTTCAGGGGAAGAAGCGAATGAATTTAAAAAGGATGGCTTGGGTAATGACTATGCCTTGACCATGGGGCCAAGCCAACTGGATGGGGTGCTTACCTCTGCTGGACCGGACGGCGTCCCAGGCACAGCGGATGATATCTCCTTAGAAATATTACCCGTCGAAACCACTGCCACCCTAAGGGGGTCCGTGAAAGATGCCCTCGGAAATGGCATCTCCAATGTTTCTGTCAATCTGAACTTCGCCTCCAATGGTTTCCTGACGTTGGTGACTGCGATCACCGATACCAATGGCAACTATAGCTTTAGCTCGGTTCCCTTCGGGCCCCGCAGTGTCCAGGTGGATCCTCCCGCAGGGCTTCTTGTGCTTGCTTCCGGTTCGGTGAGCATCAGTGAAGATGGTAGGGATATCACATTTGTGGTTTCGAATATCTCATCGAATCCCGCCGTCATCGATGCCATCATAGCTGATTTCGGACCTCGGAGCAGTACTAACTACGATCAGATCCGTATTAACGGGAGGACAGTAGACCAGCGAAACAATATGCGCAGCCGGCAGCGGGTCAGCATCACCCCTACCTCTGTGGGGGGTAGCCCGGTCAGTATGGGACCTCAGAGGGTTATGCTGGCTTCAGCTGAAATCCAGCTGTCGGATTTTACCCTGAACCAGGGCGCCCCTGCGACTTTTGAACTTAGACGGTTCAACCGGCGCATGAACGGGGTTTTGTTTACGGTTACCTTCCTCTCTGGCGGGGGGACCCTGGTCGTGGGTGTATCCAGCTTTGCCCCATAAAAGTAGGACTATTCGGCTGGCGAAGTTTGAATAAGGAGAAGGTATGGACAAGAAGAAGATACTGATTATCGACGATGAAGTCGGATTCACCAACCTGGTGAGATTAAACCTCGAGGATACGGGAAAATACGAGGTCAAGGAGGAGAATGAAGGTGTGCGCGGGCTTCAGGTAGCAAAGGCCTTTAGGCCAGATTTGATATTTCTCGACATCGTGATGCCGGATATGCAAGGCACGGATATCGCGCGCCAAATCAAGGAGGAGGCTGGTTTAAAAAATACTCCCGTTATATTTTTAACCGCAATCGTATCAGCTGAAGAGACAGATTCTCATGGTGGCATGATTGGTGGAAATCCATTCCTGGCCAAACCGGTCAGTTCGGAGAAACTGATTGAGACCATAGAGAAAATGGTAGGATAGTTGAGCAGGAGGCGAAAAGGGTGATTGGGATCTTAGAGGCCCCGAAAAAAACCACTGTCATCAGGCTTCGATGGCCAGTGGTCATTATCTGTTCTTACTTGCTGGTCAATGCCCCGGGGTATTGGTTTCCCCCCGCTTATTTTCATGCTTTTCTTATCTTTTACATTATATCCAATGTTGCCCTGTACTTTCTGCGTGAGCAATACTTTGATTCCGTCTACTTTTATATTCCGCTAGTCATTTTTGACACATTGGTCCTTACTTCCTCTCTTATGGTCAGTGGCCAGGTAGGGACCATGTTTTACCTTTCCTACTTTTTGATCATTGTCCTATGTACCATCTGGCAGGACATTCGCGGCTCCATAGGAATCGCGGTATTGATATCGGTGCTATACGGTTTACTGCTTTATAAGACTACCGGGCTCCATGATCCGAGTGTCTATCTCCGCTTCTCTTTCCTGTTTGTCGTCTCCATCTTCTACGGCTATTTCACCCATGTGTTACGTGCGGAAAAGGCCCAGAACGAGGAGGCAGAGGCGGCAAGGTCAAGATCCGTGACAAGCTTGGCGGCCGGGGTCGCCCACGAGGTAAAAAACCCCTTGGCGATACTGCTTCAGGGGGTGGACTATCTTTCCAAGAAGGTTCAAGCCGATGACAAGAACATCGCCCTGGTGCTGGAAAATATGAGAGATGCGGTTAGAAGGGCGGATTCCATCGTCAGGGGGTTGATGGATTTCTCCACTTTAAAACAGTTGAAGATGGTACCGGAGAATTTAAATTCCATTATAGAGGACTCGTTACTCCTGGTGAAGAATCATCTGGACCGCAATCAGATTGAAGTCGTCAGGGAATTGAAACCAGATATTCCACACACGAGCCTGGACAGAAACAGAATTGAGCAGGTCTTTATCAATCTTTTTATGAATGCCGTGGAGGCCATGCCTGATGGTGGTAAGTTGTGGGTGAGTACCTTTATTGAAAATCATCAAAGGGACAAGGAGATGCTAGTTGCCAAAGTGGAGAATACCGGGGCCGGAATGCGCAGGGATGTCCTGCGCCATATCTTCGAGCCTTTTGTGACCACCAAGCGCGGTATGGGCGGTACGGGACTGGGGTTATCGGTGGTAAAGAACATCATTGATATGCATCATGGGCAGATCCAGGTGAGTAACGGGGAGCGTGGGGGGGTTAGGGTCATCCTGGGGTTTAAGATGGGAACCCTGATGTAGATTCTTACCGATAGAATGTTCAGCAGAAGGACTTCGACAAAGTATTTCGCGCCAAGAAGGTGCAAAGAATTTTTAACCGCAGATTCACGCCGATTAACGCAGATAAAAAATGGCAAAGGGCAGAGCGCATAGCGTCAACTTTTAAGCCATCAGTTCTCAGCCATCAGTCTTCAGCTCCGGACTCATTACTGCTAACTGCACACTGTCTTTCTGCTCCTTTTCTCGGGCTGACAACTGATAGCTGACTGCTGATAGCTAAATTCACTCAGGCCTCAGCACTCGTCACTCAGTACTGAGTCCGCTTTGGGCGAGTAGTTGTTTATCCGATTCCCTAAACGTAAGTTTAAGGGAAAATCTCAAATATGTTTGGTTAGGAACTCAACTGATACTAGTTGCAACGAGGAGAACAGCAAGTAAAAACAATAAAAAGGCGCCCTTGAGGCGCCTTTTTTGTGATCCGTATAGGGTTAAAGGATCGATTATTGACTTACAAAGATAAACCCTGTGTCGTCGCCAGCCAGGGAGGTGGCCTCGGGGCAGGTCTGGAATACACCGTCTATTCCTGCTGAAATGACCCAACCATAACCCTTACCCGCCGAGTTGATGGGACTTCCGCCCTTTTCAATAGCACCCATGTGGGCCACATAGTAGTTGCCATAGGGATCCTTACCCATCTTGCCAATGTAAGGTCCTTTCCATTTTCTGTAGTCAACGCCAGAACCACCAGTAATACCGTCACCGTTCGGATTATTGATGATGAGATGGTTGAAGGCGTTATTTTGGTCTTCGTTGGACGACACTAGATTCGCAGCCACATTCCACCCCACGGAACAACCGGAAGTAGTGTCCGTCGGAGGGATATCCGTGGTGGCGACATTGCTGCTATCCGATTTGAAGACGAGGATTTTGAGGCCGTTGGTGGTCCCATTCAAGGGATCACAGTCAGTCGCGTTGCATGCCGGAAAGTGCCTGTTGTCGGTAAAAAAGGTCGTTAGAGCTGCTGCCATTCCTTGAAGATCCGCGTCTGCTCTCGCTTGGTCTGCTTCACCTAGCTTGTTCAAAGCCAGTGGGATTAAGATGCCGGCTAGCACTACAATAATGGCGATCACAAAAACCAATTCGACCAGGGTAAACCCTCGCCGTCCTAACTTAGCCCTCATCATACTATTCTCCTTTCCCCCTAGAACCTGCTTAAATGTGAAGTCTTATTTTAATCGTACACCCATATCGTCGCCGGCGATGGCCGTGGCAGTGGGTACCGTTTCAAAAGTCCCATTGGGTCCGGCGGAAATGATCCAGGTGGGGCTCGTGTTTCCTCCAATTAGGGATGCGGCATTGATCTGATAGGCGTTCCCCCACGGGTCTTCATTGATGACTTGAACATAGGGTCCCTTATATTTACGTCTTCCAGTAGTGCGATAATCTCCCGTACCACCAGTGGTGCCATCCTGACTAGGATCGTTTTCAATTAAATGCATGTTGAGGTCGGCACAAGTCGTGTCATCGCCCCAAGAACCGCCCAACTTTGTCCCAGTGCTACAGAGAAACGTTGTTTGGACAGTAGCCACAATGGGTAGCTTACTCCCCGGATACTGCCCGGTGTCCTTGATCAGATCATTGAGTACCACACTAATGGATCTCACATCTTCCTCGGTCCGACTCTGTTGCGCCTCGGCAATGTACTTGAGGACGGTAGGGGTTACGATCGCAACAAGGATCGAGATCACGGCAAGAATGACGATGACCTCGACAAGCGTGAAGGCTTTGTTCGTCAGGAGCAAAGATCGATACCTTGGGGCCAATTTTGCACCCGCAGATCCAGTTTTGATGTTCATTTTTATATCTCCTGGGCCTGTTTTTTGGCAAATTAAGATGCAACCCCCGTGCCAAAGAGTTTTCCTAGTTGGACATAGTCTTTGGCATTTGGCGGAAGGGTTAACGATATCAATAGCTTATATCGGCGATGGGGACGGAGTGAGGGGGTAGGAAGTGCCAAACTGAGTCTACAAATGCTAGATTTTCAGGTGTGAGTCTCGAAATTTTGGACGGAACTAGTCATTATTGTTCACTTTGTTTGGTTCAATGTTGTGCTTTTTGATCTTGTGCCAAAGGTTTTTGTGGCTCAGGCCCAGGATCTTTGCAGCTTCCACCTGGATCCCTCCGCCCTTTTTGAGTGCGCGGATGATTAGCTCCTTCTCGAATGCTGCAAGCATTTCATTCAAAGAGGCCCTCTTTGTTAGCCCGCCCCTTTGCGACTCATCAGCGTGAGCCTGAGAGGAATTTGAACTAATGGGAAGGTCCTCGGGTTGAATGACCAAACCATCAGAGAGAAGGGCAGCCCTTTCTATGGCGTTCTCCAGTTCCCTAATATTGCCTGGCCAAGAATAGGCCAGGAGACAATCCAATGCACTCCGTGACAGGGATTTTTTCTGCTGGTCGCCTCTCTTGGCGGCCTCCTCCAAGAAGTGATCCGCTAAGACAAGGACGTCGGACTTTCTTTCCCTCAACGGAGGAATGCCGATGGTGATCACGTTCAAACGATAAAAAAGATCCTCGCGAAATCTTCCCTGGTGCACCTCTACCTGCAGTTCCTTATTCGTGGCAGCAATAATCCTCACATCAACGTTCTTTACCTGATTGCCGCCCACCGGCATGAATTCCTTTTCCTGTAGCACCCGAAGAAACTTAACCTGAGTTGCAGGGCTCATGTCTCCAACCTCGTCAAGAAAAAGGGTTCCCTCGTTTGCCACTTCAAACTTTCCCGCTTTCTTACTGATGGCCCCAGTGAAGGCCCCCTTTTCATGGCCGAAGAGTTCGGTTTCCAAAAGACCTTCGGGTATGGCTGCGCAATTGAGCTTGATGATCGGCTTGTCGGCGCGTGTGCTCAGGCGATGGATGGCACAGGCGATCAGCTCCTTTCCTGTGCCGCTTTCTCCTGTGAGGAGGATGGTGGAGTCGGTAGGGGCCACCTTGGCCACCAGATCCAGAACTTCACTGAACTGTTTGCTCCTGCCGATGATCTCGGGTAGCTCCGGCGTGCTGTGCTGTTGCTCGGTAAAAGTGAAAATGGCCCCGAGAAGTCCGCCGTGATCGCTCTTTATCTTTAAGGGAGAGACCTTAACGGAAAGAAGAAGTTCCCTGCCCGAGGGACAATGAACCGGGACCTGATTATGGACCCTTGCCTCTTCCTCCTTTAGGGTGCTTTGAACTAGGCGAAAAAGGATGCCATTGTCGGGGGTTGAGCCCAGTAACTCACTGAGGCTCTTGTTACGCGCGTCGGCGAGGGTAACTTCTAACGTTTCCTGAGCGCTCAAGTTCATCCCCGCGATTTTACCCTCAGAGTCAACGGCCACAATTCCTTCGTTGATACCGTCGAGTATCTCTCGGGCTTGAACGAGTTCAATAAAAGAGAGGTAGGCCTGATCGAATAGAGTCGATAGGGCCCTCAATTCATTGGCCGCTTCAATGGGTGGAGGATTGGCCTCTACAAATCGGATCATTTTCAGCGCGTCCGAGATGGCCCTCCTCACTGGCCTGATAATCCCGTAGGCCAAGAGGGCGCCGAGGAGGCCTGCCAGCAGGGATGACCCCACAATCCACAGGCGGAGCGCGAGGAGCGAGCTGGAGCTGGAATCCGTTGAGATAAGCATTCTTTGAGTCAGCGTCATGGCCAGAAGGCCGACGCTGAGGGACACGAGAACGAAGATCAGGGGAATGACTATAATTAGGCGAAGATTGAAATGCTCCCTTGATGATGCGCGCGGAGTCATATCTTACACTTTGGTCGAATGTTCAGAACTCAAAGGCGAATGGTAAAATGGTTCTGAGAATGGGTAAAACGTTATTTGCGGAGTTAAAATAAGCAGGCCTGTTATATAACCCGATTATAATTGCTTTCAGTTACGATCACTAGTATAATCAACAACTTATAGGTGTGTCAAACGGATTCATCTAACTATGGCTATTAGAGAAGAGTCCCCCGATAAAGATCCATCAAGGGAACGCAGTCAACCCGCTAAAGGCAATGGCCGGGAGTTTACCTTGGCTACGCCATCGGTTAAGCCCGCCGGGTCCATGCCGAAACGACCCTCCTTCGCCTTTTCCGGTGAGGGCAGAGTCGGGCTGCTCGCAGTAGAGGCGGGGTTGATCACGGACGAACAACTTACCTTGGCAATCCATGAACAGGAACAATCGGGCAAACACCTCACCGACCTGCTCCACGAGCTCTATGGTATCAGTGCCGAGACCACACAGTCCCTACAGGCTCAGGATGCAGGGATTGCGTCAGTAGACCTTACCCGACTACGCATCGACACGCTGGCCCTTAAAAAAGTGACCCGTCAATTTGCTTTGGATAACAAACTGATTCCCGTTTCACTTTCGAAAGATCGGCTTACCGTGGCCATGGCCAATCCCTTTGAGCTTGCGATCCTCGACGAACTTCAGTTTAAGACCAGGCTGTACATCGATACCCGTTATGCCCCCGAATCCAAGATCGTTGTGGCTATTCAGATGTACTACGAAGCGGCAGGCGAGGGGACTCCTGCTCAGCATAAAAAAGAAGAGAAACTAGACTACACTGAGGAGAAAGCAGAAGAAGGAAATGTCGGGTCGCAGGTGATTCGGTTGGTGGATTCCTTGATGAACCGGGCCATCAAGGAAGAGGCCACGGATATCCATATCGAACCCGAGAGTGACAGCCTGGGGGTTCGATTCCGGATCGATGGGATCCTGCATGTTCGACCCTTTATCAGTAAGACCCTCCAGCCAGCGGTCATTACCCGTGTCAAGATCATGGCCAATGTGGACATTTCCGAGAGTCGCCTGCCTCAGGATGGTCGTATCAGCTTCCTCTGGGAAGGAAAGGCCTTCGACCTCCGGGTCTCAACGTTTCCTACTATTCATGGTGAGAAGGTGGTGATCCGAATCCTTGACAAGGAGCGGGTGATCCTGGGGTTGGAGCAGCTGGGACTCAAGCCAGCAGTCCTCAGCGTTTTTAAAAAAAGCGTTACGAGACCCCATGGGGTCATCCTGGTGACTGGCCCAACGGGATCCGGGAAGACCACGACCCTTTATTCCACTCTGAACTATGTCGCCTCGGCCGAGATGAACGTGATGACCCTGGAAGATCCCGTGGAATACGAGATTCCCAATATCAATCAGTCTCAGATTAACCCAAGGGCTGGTTTGACCTTTGCCTCCGGGTTGAGGGCCATGCTGCGTCAGGATCCTGATATTATCCTGGTTGGGGAGATGCGAGATGCGGAGACTGCGGAGGTGGCCATCCGAGCTGCTTTAACCGGCCACCTGGTTTTTAGCACCCTTCATACCAATGACGCCGTTGGTGCCATCCCCCGGTTGTTGGACATGGGGATTAACCCCTCGCTCATGGCCTCCACCTTCGTTGCAATCATCGGGCAGAGGTTGGTGAGGCAAATCTGTTCCCATTGCAAGGAGCCTGTAAAGAACGATGAAGCGGTGCTCAAGCTCGTGGGATTACACCAGAGTCCGGAGCACACCTTCTATCGGGGTAAAGGTTGTATGCGTTGTTACGAAACTGGATACCGTGGCCGGATCGGGGTCTTTGAGGTCCTAGCCGTATCCCCGGCTTTGGCCGAGATGATCACCCCCAATGTCACCGCAAAGGCAATCCTGGATAAGGCCAAAGAGGACGGCATGACAACCATGATGGAAGACGGGGTGGAGAAGGCCAAGGAGGGTTTGACAACGCTGGATGAAGTGGTTCGTGTCGCCTACAGCGTTTGAAATGCAAATAGCAAATCGTAAATGGCAAATTGAAACAAGGGGCGGCAGTGGCGTACTATTAACTATTTGCTATTGGCTATTCACGGGCTGAAGGATGCCTCGCTTTAAATATCAGGCCAGGAATCGAGTTGGGGAAAAGGTGGGTGGGGTGATGCTCGCCAACGACGAGGAGCAGCTTGCAATAACACTCCGAGAGATGGATCTCTATTTGGTCAGTGCAGAGCCGGATAGAGTTTCGACCCCCATCTATATCACCCGGCCGGTCAATCGGAGGGAGCTGATAAATTTCACGACCCACCTCGCGACTGCCATCAAAGCAGGGATTCCGATTCTCCAAGCCCTTGAAGATCTTGAAATCCAAACCACCAACCGGGCCATGAAGGGTGCCATTCAAGTCATCATGCAGGATCTGCGTGGTGGCGCCAGCCTCTCGGCCGCTCAATCACGTCACCCGCATATCTTTAACGAAGTTTTTACCAGTGTGACTAGGGCAGGCGAGGCTAGCGGGAGCTTGGACAAGGTGCTGGAACATCTGATTCAGTTTCTTGAATGGCAGGATGCCTTGGCCTCTGAGATTAAAAAGGCAACCATCTATCCAGCGATCGTTTTAGCGGCCGTTACCATTCTCATGGGGGTCCTAGTGGGGTTCGTCTTCCCCCGTATGCTACCCATGATTCAAAACCTCAATATTCCTCTCCCCATTGTGACACGCGTTCTGATCGCCACCGGGGAGTTTGTGAGAGCCTATTGGTATTTGCTCCTATTGGGGCTGGTGGGCCTCTTCATCCTCTTTCAAATCTTCAAATCCAGTGAGGCCGGCCGATTTATGGTGGACGCCATGAAGCTTAGGATTCCCGTCATAGGGAACCTGATAGAAATGGTTTGCTTATCCCGGTTTGCTCACCATGTCGGAACCTTAATGGGAACGGGAATTGATATCACTCAGACCCTTGCCATTACCGAACGGGTTGTGGGCAATGCTCTTATTGCCCAAGGGGTCCGAGAGGCCAGAGAAAAAGTCAACCAAGGGGTTTCCTTTTGGAGGGCCCTTCAAGAGACCGGGGTCTTTCCGCCGTTGGTGATTCGTATGGTGTTTGTTGGGGAGAGTAGCGGTACCATTGATACCAGCCTGGAAAGGGTGACTGAGTATTTTGATCGGGAGATTCCTACCACGGTCAAAAGGCTTTTCGCCATCATGGAGCCCTTGATCGTGGTTGTCCTGGCCACGATTGTATTGGGTGTTGCGCTCTCTATCTTCATCCCATTGTACAGTGTTCTTGGCAGGATTGGTGGGAGGTAGGGATGCCAGGCGTTCTCGGGATCGAGATGGGAGCAGAACATCTCCGATTGGTTCATGGATCCAATGCTGGAACGGTGCTGCGCCTGCACGACTTTGAATCGGAGGAGAGCCTCACCGCCAATCCCGAAAACCTGGCACAGCAACTGGAAGTCCTCGTTGCGCGTAAGGGTTATCGCTCCTGGCCAGTGGCCATTTCCCTATCAGGTCCGGGAGTCGTACACAGGCTCCTGGATTTTCCGTTCATGCCTTTGAATGAGCTAGCGGTGGTGGTTCAACGAGAGATGCGGTCCTTTGAGGGGGGTGAGGAGGTGACCATCGACTGGGAGGTCACGGACGAGGTGGTGTCTGGGGACCTCAAGCAACTCAGGGTCTTGGTGGCCATGGCGCCCAGGTCACAAGTGGATGAAGCCCGGCAGTTATTGGATCGTTGTCACCTAAAGCCGGCCCTCATTACCACGGCTCCTACCTCCTTACTTCGGGCCCTCAAATTGGTGGAAGGCGGAGAGACAGGGCTACGTGTCTTTCTCTACCTGGGAAGCCAGGAGGGTTATCTCCTGGGGGTCATGGACGGTGTTTGGAGTTTTTATCGGGAATTCTCGAGCGGGGGGTCTGAAGGAGGGATTCACTCCTTTGTGGGTGAGGCCATGAAGGAGGCCCATCGCGCCCTCCTGTATCATCGGCAGCATTTCGCAGATGGGGGTGGGTTGAACTTCCTGCTGGCAGGAGAGCGGGGATTGGAAGAACTCAAGGCACGGCTCAGGAACGAGATGGATAGCGAAGGGGAGATTGTGCGACCTGGACCATCACTGGATCTCACTCCGTTGAAAGAGCGAGCGCAATTTTTTCAAGCTGAATTTCCCAGATTTATTATCCCCCTTGGTCTTGTGGCTGCCACCCATGTCAAAAGGGGGATCAATCTGATTCCCGAAACCGCACGCGCCTCGGTGCGCAACTGGCCTACTGTGAATATGTCTTTTCTCTATCAACCCGTTTCAATGATGATGATCTTGCTTATCCTCGCCGGCTTTCATTTTTATTTGGTGCGTGCGGAACGACACTACAGGGATCTTCTCTCTGAGAGGAAGGTCCTCTATGCCCAATGGCTCCCTGCCATCGAGATGGCAAAAAAGAGTCGTGCGCTGCATGAAAACCAGAGGCTTCTCAATGAATCCCTAAGCGTCAATCAGATCTACGAGCCACCGCCCCCATGGGTGACGCTCTTTAAGACCCTGAGTCGCCTTGCTCCACCCGATTTGATCTTCACAACCTTAAGTATGGGTAGGGATAATGGGAAATGGCAGATCAACCTGAAAGGGGAGGTTGTCTCTTCAGAGGCCTACGATGCTCAACTTGCCTTCAGCGACTTTTATCGAAGTCTGAAAGGATCCTTGAGGTTGGAAGAGATAGAGTTGCTACCGTTAAAGATGTCGACCATAAAGGAAACGGGCCAGGTTTTCGGGGGAACAGAACTGGACGCGGCGCCTGTAGGGCAGGAAGCGGAGATTGAAAAGACAAAGATCCAGTTCGAGGTCCGCGGTCAAATGAGGTTTTTGTAGGTGGCCTGGCAGGGTTTGAACCATAGGTTGCCTTGGTCGTTCCTCGCTTTCGCCATAGGAGCCGTTACCGTAGGGGCCGTCATTTTTTGGGGCATAAAGGCACATCGGATCCGAGGCCTCATGGGAGAGGTTGCCCGGGTGGAACGAGACCTGGCCGCTGGCCAAGACCTATGGCGACGGTTTCCTCCCCTTACGCTGAGGGAGAGAAAATCCTTGCAAGAGGCGCAGGAACGTCTGCTCCGAATGCTGCCCGAGGGTAAGGACCTTCCTACGTTACTTCAACAGGTGAGTTATCTTACCCGCGAGTACAACTTGTCCGAGATTTCTTTGCATACAGATGAGGTCAGTTCGTCCGCGCCGGGCTCAGCTGTGGCGGCCTCAACCGCTGCCCAAAAGGCGCAACCTGCCGAAGATTCCGAAGCTATATCTTCATTCCCCGTCAGGCTGTCATTTGCCGGAGACTATCGAGAGATCGCCTATTTTCTTGAGGCGTTGCAAAATCTTCCGCGGTGGGTGCGGGTTGATTCGCTCAAGATGCAAAGAGGTGTTCCTCTCGTGGTGTCAGAGGTGAGCTGGCAGGCATATTACAAGAACGGAGACTTGCTGGTCTTAGTAAAGTGAAAAGAGAGTGGTGGTATAGTTTCATCTTGGTAGTGGCTTTCGTGGCTTTGGGGAGTTACTCTCTCAGTAATGGTGGGGAACCCAAGGAGTCAAGAGGGGCCCGTGGGCTGCTAAGTCTGCCTCTCCTTGGACTTGACGCTGCGGGGGAATCTCAGCCAAAATTATCAGGGGTCAGAGGCACGGATGAGGCGGTTCACTGGGGGCGCAATCCGTTTCTGACTCCCGAAGAAGAAGCCACAGGAGGACGACCTGGGACCAAGGGACTAGACGTAAAGACCATTATCGTGGGTGAGGACAAATCGGTGGCTACCCTTGGTCGTTATACGGTTTCTGTGGGCGAAAATATAGGGGAAGAGAAGGTGGTAGAAATCCGGCGGGATGCCGTGGTCTTGGAAAGGAACGGGCGTAGGAGGATTCTCAGGGCCGCTGAACTCCATAGGATTTCTGCTCAAATCGCGGGGCCGGAAAAAAATAATGGGGTCACCAAAAACAATGGAGCTCGAGAAAAGTGAAACAGGAAGGCGCAATGCTTAGACGTCGTTTTTCTGTAACGTCCGGGTTGATTGCCCTCGGTCTGGTTACCCAATTGGGATGTGCAAAACCAAGGGCCCCGGTTGCCGTGCAAACTCCTCAGGCCGCTCGGGTGCCTACCCAGGCTTCTCCGCAGGAGCCCCTACCCGAATTGATCGTTACGGAGATTGAGACAGAGAGAGAACCGGAACGGGTTTACTCCTTCACGCTGCGCGAGGCGGATATCCATGAGGTCATGCTATCCATTTCCAAGCAGACCTCCTACAACATTGTGGTGGAGCCGGATGTGCAGGGGTCCGTTACCCTGGATCTCAAAAATGTCACCTTGACGGATGCCCTGGACACACTCACCGATCTTCTCGGTTTGACATACAAGGTTAGACGAAACCTGATTTGGGTCTCTAGACCCGCATTGGAAACGAGGATCTTCTCTCTTGGGTATGTGAACCTAAAACGGACTGGGACCTCATCCACCACAGCCCAGATCGGTGCAAGTATTGCCGGCGGGGTCGGTGGCGCCACGGCTGGAGCCGCTGGTGGTGGAGGGGGGGCAGGGGGCCAGACCACCATTACCACCTCTTCCGAGACCGACCTATGGAGCAGCCTTGAGGCGGGTGTGACCCAGTTGCTTTCAACGGATGGAAAGCTCGTTATGGATAAGCAGGGGGGCAATATCCTGGTGACCGATTTTCCGCGATTCTTGGATCGAATTGCGGCTTTTCTTGAAACCGTGGAGGGGTCCGTACAACGGCAGGTCCTCATCGAGGCAAGGATTATCGAGGTTACCCTTACAGGAGAATTCCGCTTTGGTATCAACTGGGCAGCTGTGGCCAGAGCAGGAGCCTTGGCGGGTGCGACATCCTCGGGTAAGATCTTTAACCAGGCCCTGGCACCGGCCAACACGACGGATTTTCAGATCGGTGTCACCAGTACCGATTTCGATGCACTGATCAATATTTTAAGCTCGCAGGGGGAGGTCAATGTCCTGTCCAGTCCCAGGCTGACCACTCTTAACAACCAGACCGCTGTGCTTCGCTCTGCGACTGATGATGTCTTCTTTGTCACAGAGACCGAGAGAACCCCAGGCCCTTCAGGAGTCCAGTCCTTCACGACGGTGACACCCCGCACGGTTACCGTGGGGGTTGTTTTATCCATCACTCCCCAGATCAGCTCGGACGGGAGCGTCATTCTCCACGTTCGCCCCACGGTATCGAGAAGTGATAGAACGGCATCCATCACCGTAGACAACACCACCATTTCGGTTCCTATCCTCGATGTTCGAGAGGCCGATGTGATCGTCCGGGCTGAGGAGGGCCAGGTGGTGGTCATCGGTGGGCTGATCGATGAGAGGCAGACAGATGACGTGAGAAAGGTCCCCCTACTCGGAGACCTACCAGGAATCGGCCGTCTCTTCCGCCAGACGATCCAGATGCGCGATAAAACCGAGCTGGTGGTTTTGTTACGCCCGACCGTCCTGGTGGGCAAGAGGGCCGATCAGATTTCGGCACGAGATCTAGCCAGGTTGAAAAAGTTAAAGGGGGCCTCCCCTTGGTAGGCTCATTGGTATCGACGTCGAGGAAACTGTTTGCGAGGGAATGAGAGATGTACGAGGAATTTTACGGCCTAAAGGAAAAGCCCTTTAATCTGACCCCAGATCCGCGATATTTTTTCCTGAGTGAAAATCACCGGGAGGCCTATGAACATTTACTCTACGGTATACGGGAAAAAGAGGGATTTATCCTGATTACCGGGGAAGTAGGGACTGGAAAGACAACTCTATGCCGCACCCTGTTAAACCAGATCGACCCCAATGCAACGGACACCGCCCTCATATTTAACCCCCTGTTGTCAGAACAGGAGCTCCTCCAGTGCATTCTGAGCGACTTCGGAGTTAAAAGTAGGGCAAGGGCCAAAAGGGGTTATCTGGACGAACTCAACCAGTTCCTCCTCCGCCAACAGTCACTCAATCGTCATTCCATCCTGATCATCGATGAGGCGCAAGTCCTTTCGCTACCTGTCCTAGAAGAGATTCGCATCCTGTCGAATCTCGAGACAGAAAAAGAGAAGCTCTTGCAGATTATATTGATCGGTCAGAATGAGCTAGCAGAGAAACTTTCCCTTCCGCGGTTGAGGCAGCTCAACCAAAGGATCTCTATCCGCTACAATTTGCGACCTCTACGAAGGGATGAGGTCCCACGCTATGTTCAACATCGGCTAATGGTTGCAGGGTCTTCAGGTGATATCCAATTCACTCCCGGCGCCATGCGTAAGGTAGTTCGCTATTCCGGTGGGATTCCTCGGCTCATCAACCTTGCCTGTGACCGTGCGTTGTTGGCGGGCTATGCAGCGCAGAGCCGTGAGATACAACGCCGGACGGTATTGAAGGGACTAAAAAGCCTGGAGGGCCAAGATAGCGTTCCCGCAACCCGAACGTTCACGAAACGGCTCGCCCTCACTTTTACTGCCATAATGATTTTTTGCCTGGGCCTGGCGGCAGCGGGCTTTTTCGTGGACTTCAATTGGTTGCTGTTCAGGAAGGACTCCAAGGGGTCCCACGCCGCTTTGTCCGACCAGCAGTCTATGGCAATGGCAAAAAGGGTGCCTTTCTACACGGTCCAGCTTGGTTCCTTTGGGACGAAGGCTGAAGTCATGGGGGTAGCTCAGAGGGTAAAGGCTACCGGTTATCCCTTATTCCTCAGTAAGGCGGAGACCGACGAGGGGCCAAACCCCCACCGTATTTTTATCGGCAAGTTCAACCGGAAGGCGGAGGCCGAGGAGGTGGCAAAGACCTTTGAGAAAGCGGAGGGGTTCGCGGATATCAAGGTCATCTTGACCACAAGTATGGTTCCTCAGACACCACTTCCATGAGCCTCATAGCGGATGCCTTAAAAAAGGCTCAGGCGAGCAGGCTGACGAGGCGTTATCGTACAGCCCAGCCCACCGGGGCCTTACCCCTGGTGGGGGAGCAGAATCGGAGCGGGTTGCGTAAAAGCATCAACTCCCTTTTGAAAGGGCGCAGCCTTTCCCCCACCCTTGGGATTGGCCTGGCCTGCGGCGTGGTACTCTTTGTTTTCCTATTCGTCTATTTTTTTTACGGACCCGGTCAAAAGGTCAAGTTCTCTTCATCCTCTCTGGCAGCGAAAAAGCGCCCAGTGGACTTGATTCTAACTCCTCCTCCATCCGTTCCCGCCGTCGAACCTTTGGAAGTGGAAAAAGTAAATGCGTTAGCCCAGCAATCGCTGGAGGCGCAAGATCCTCTGATAATCGATGCCGAACTGGTCGCTGGAGAGCAAAGATCGCTTGGGAGAGGGGAGCCAGTGGAGATTACGCGCCGAGCGCGACGCAAGGCAACTCGGCGCAGGGATACGAACGCGGAGGTGACTGTCACCTCGGATCTGTCAAACGAAATACGGCACCGCTTCAACCTTGCCCTGTCCTACCAGGAAAAGAGAGATTTCTTGCGGGCGAAAAATGAATACGAAAAGGTTATTCAGATCTGGCCCCTATACGCGGAGGGCCACAACAACCTGGGTTTGGTCTATAAAGAGTTGGGGAAGCATGGTCAGGCTATCTACCACTTTGAGAGGGCCTTGGCTCTGAACCCGAGTTATGTTAGAGCACAACACAACCTGGGTGTAATCTATCATCTCAAGGGAGACCTCAAAAGCGCCATAAAAAACTATCAGGGGGCGCTTTCTCTCGATCGAGGCAATTTGAGTTCGTTGAACAACCTCGGGTTAGTTTACCGAGAGCAAGAGCGGCTCTACGACGCGCGTGAGATCCTGGAAAAAGCGTTGAACTTGAAGCCGGCTTTCCCCCAAACGCAGTACAACCTAGCCTTGGTCTTAGAGGGCTTAGGAGAGCTCGAGCAGGCCCGGATCCATTACCAGAAATTCATAAATCTTACCGGTCAAAAGAACCGAGCCCTGGCGGAGAGGGTGGAGGCCCACCTGCGGGCGCTGCCACAGCAGAACAAGTAGGAAACGAGAAAGAGATTCCATGCGGAAAGTCATTGTATATACAAGGGACTATTGTGCCTTCTGTCGGCATGCTAAGGCCCTGTTAAATTCTAAGGGCGTGGATTTTGAAGAGATCAACATAAGCCAGGACGAGGCATTACAGGAGAAGATCTGGCAGTCGTCCGGCCGCAAGACCGTACCTCAGATATTTGTTGACGGGCGACCATTGGGCGGATTTGAAGAAATCAGGGAACTTGATGCGAGAGGTGAGCTCGATAAGATTCTCGAAATTGATAGCTAGAACTTCATAATCAATTCAGCTTTCGGACCAAACGGCTCCCTTTCCGTTCTTTCGTCACGAACACTAATCGCGACTCGCCCATTTCACAAATCCTATATTTCATTACCCCTTACAACCTGCGTATGGGGTTAGAAAACCATATTGCAGGGAGCTAGGAAGACTCTGCATGGGGGGTTATAACTTAGCCATAATTATACTTAATTATGATTGCATTCGCCCTTGGGCGTTAGTATAATCATGCACCGGCATTTAATGAAGTACTGTTGGTTTGACATGGGCTAACCCCACGGAATATAATGGATTTGTCCCAAACTTGAAACGCCAGATTTCTCGTAAAAGGACATGAGCTACTATCAAATCTTGGGGTTAGACAAAGAGCCCTTTTCAACCAGTCCGGATCCCGCCTTCTTTTACGAGTCGGCATCCCATAAAGCCGCCCTTTACCGCCTTCAGGTCCCCATTAAATTAAAACGGGGGATGAGCCTCATCTTAGGAGATGTGGGGGTAGGCAAGACGACTCTAAGCCGCAGGCTCTTCCAGGTCCTGAAACGAGAGGAAAATGTTTTTTCCCATCTGATGCTCAATCCAGTCTATGAGACGGAAACAGAGTTCCTGACGGCACTGCTGAAACTGTTCAGACTTGCCCCGCAATCCGGCACGCTTTCGGTCGTGGAATCCTTGGAAGTGATCGAGCGGTTCCTCTTTGAGAAAGGGGTCAAAGAAAACCAGACTGTCGTGCTGTTGATTGATGAAGCCCAGCGGTTGAGCCCTGCTTCCTTGGAGCTTTTGCGAACCCTCCTTAACTACGAAACCAATGAGTACAAACTCTTACAGCTCATCCTGATGGCTCAAATGGAGCTGCTGCCGCGAATAAGAAGAATGAGAAACTTCTGGGATCGTATCTGCCTCAGGTATGTCCTTCACCCGCTCGATAAATCGGATACAAAGGCGATGATCACCTTTCGCCTGCGGCAAGCCGGCTATGACTCGCGTGAGGAACTTTTCACCACGAAGGCGATGGAGGAAATCTACCAATACACTCAAGGTTATCCTCGCCGGATCGCCACCATTTGCCACGACGCCTTGGAGCAATTGGTCTTATCGGGCAAGGAGGATGTGGATGAGGAGGTTATTCGAACTCTGATCAATCAGGAGAGTCAATTAACCGAACAGCATGTCTTGGACTGAGATGGTTGAGCCAAACGTAACTCCAGAAGAGCGACTCCTTAGGCTCATCGAGTCTGGTGAAAGGGGTGAACTGAAGCCAAAGACCGCGCAGAGGTCCGTCTTCTGGAACGTGAGAACCTGGTCAAAGAATTTATTTGCCCGCCGGAATAAAACCAATGGGTCATCCTGGGTCCGTTCCGCCGCGGGTTTGTCACCCGAATTAAACCTGAGGCTAATAATTCGGGCCCTCATCGTGTTCCTCATTCTCGTATTTGGCGGAATCGCTTTTAACATGAGCAGGGTTCGGACCATTCCAAAGTATCTAACGGATCGTGCAGTAGAACCGAGCCCTGCTGCAGGGAATG
>SMUX01085660.1_pt1 | contig 21081 bp, 14 predicted proteins | sample 2456431 | NCBI WGS metagenome assembly SMUX01 (sample SAMN11095930, study PRJNA526329) | marine sediment metagenome | biome: Marine sediment; feature: Surficial sediment; material: Deep marine sediment; isolation source: Hadal surficial sediment | place: Pacific Ocean | collected 2014-11 | depth... | reverse complement strand
TGAAAAGTACACACACGAATTAGAGGAATTGAAAAATCAGCTAAGCCACACTGTTGAAACAATTAAAAATGGTAAAGAAGATTTACTAGCTGTTACAGAAGATATTGAGAATAATGAAAAAGGATCTGATGGGTTAACATCAAAACTGGGTGAATTTAAAATTGGGTTGGATGAAAAAAGGGAATTACTTAAATCTAAATCAGACAAAATTAATGAGCGATTGAAAGTAATAACTAATAAAGAAAATGAAATGAATAACCTGGTAAAAGCTCTTGATGAAAAGAACAATGCAATTACCAGGCTAAATAATAAAATATTGGAGCTGACAAATAACGTTGCAAAAACAGTGGGATACATTGAAGAATTAACGGCAGATAAAGAAAATGTTTCTAAAGAACTTCAGAAGTCCGAGGAAACATATCTTCAAAAGCAGGAAGAAAAAGAAAAATTAGAAGCACATCTTGACGAATTAAAAACAAAAGAACTTGAACTAAAAGGTGTTATTAATGGAGTTAAAGACAAAATAATTTTTCTCCAGAATTTAGTTGAGAATCTCGAAGGATTTTCCAAGGGGACGAAAACATTAATTGAAAATTCCGATTGGGCAATAAGTGAAACTGTTCTACTTGCAAATGTTGGTCATTCTGCATCGGAATACAGATTTGCAGTTGAAGCAGCATTAAAAAACAATTTGAACAACATACTTATTGATTCTTTAGAGGATTTAAAAAACGGAATTGAATATCTGAAGAAAAATGAAATTGGTAAAGCTTCATTTTATCTGCTTGGATCTGCCGGGAAAAATAACAAGGGATTACTGAATAAACTGCAAAGCTGGAAGACGAAAAGGAACGCTAAAAATATAATTTCAGAAATTGGAGTTTTAGGTTTTGCTTCCGATTTTGTTGAAACCGATGCAAAGTGGCAGCCATACTTCGCTAACCTATTGGGCAAAGTTGTTATTATTAATACACTTGAAAATGCTCTCGAACTTTCCAGAAAATATTCCGATTTCAAGTTTGCAACGTTAGACGGAGATTACCTTGATGATAACGGTATTATTGAAGGCGGTTCAATCCCAAGAGTGGATGATTCGCTTTTCGGAAGAAAACAATTGTTGGATGAACTGAAAAATGAATTGCCGGAAAAAGAAAAACAGCTGGCAGAACTTGATGAATTGATTGGTGACGTTGAACTGAAGATTAACAGCATTGACCTTAAAGATATTTCCGAAAAGGGAAGAATGCTTGTAAATGATCTCGCAAACATTGAAAAACAAATTGGGCAGTTTGAATTTGAAAAAGAGAAAGCAAATGACGAAATAGAAAATGCACACGCAGAAACCAAAGGAATGGCTGCTGAATCGAATGAAATTGATAACCAAAGAATTGTTGTATCGGAAGAACTGGAAAAGCTTGTTGAAGAAAAACAATCCTCTGAGAATGAGCTTTCTGATCTGGAAAAGGAATTTTATGAATTTGAAAACGAATACAATTCTCTGATTGAACAGTATAATAATGCAAAGATTCAGTTGGAAAGACTACAGGGAGATAAAAGAAACCTGATAAATAATATTGAACAATCGCAGCATAATATTGAGAGAATAAAGAAAACCATTGAAGTGAGAATACACGAGGTCAATGTTTCTAAAGAAGAAATAGTAAATACTGAAAATTATATAGAGCAACGAACCATTGAACTAGATGAATACAACAAAGTGAAAGAATCTCTTCAAACAGAAGAAAAAGAAATTGCAGCGAAACATACAAGCTTAAGAACGAAGATTGATGAGTTAGATAGAGAACAAAGTGAGTTAAGAAACAAACGCGAACTTCTATCTGAAGAACTTCATTCATCCGATATAAAACTGAACGAAATGCGAATGAAATGTGAAAATCTTATCGAGCATATTAAAGAATATTACTCATTAACACTTGAGCAAAAACAATTTGATGATCTCGATACATTCAACTTCAGTGAAAGAAGAAATGAAGTTCAGGAATTAAAGCAAAGGATTAAAAACCTCGGTCCAATAAATCTTTTGGCTTACTCAGAATTTGAAGAAGAAAAACAGCGCGAGGAATTTCTGATTAAACAAAGAAATGATCTGCTGGAATCGAAACATGATATCGTTAAAACAATAGAAGAAATTAATATTACAGCCCAGGAAAAATTTACGGATACTTTTGAAAAGATAAGAGGGCATTTTGTTGATATCTTTCGGGGCTTGTTTAATCCTGGCGATGAAGCTGATCTGCGGTTAGAAGATAATGTTGATCCGTTAGAAGCTAAGATTGAAATAACTGCAAAGCCAAAAGGCAAACGCCCGACTTCAATTGAATTGTTATCGGGAGGTGAAAAAACTTTAACTGCAATTGCATTGTTGTTCGCAATCTATCTTGTTAAACCAAGCCCGTTCTGTATTTTGGATGAGATTGATGCTCCATTAGATGACGCTAACATAGACAGGTTCACTAAAATTCTTCATGACTTTAGTAATTCAACTCAGTTTATAGTTGTTACTCATAATAAAAGAACTATGGAAGCAGCACAAACAATGTATGGCGTAACAATGCAGGAAGAAGGAATATCAAAGCTGGTTGGTGTAATGTTTAATGAAGATTTTGATTTTGCCGCTCAAAACTAAAAACAAAATAAATTGATAAGAATTAATATTTAAGAATCTATCTTTTTTCGGATTCCGTTTTTGTTCCTTCACAAAGAATAGTGTGTGAGCAATTCTGAAACCAAAATTGAATAGCAAATATACAAAAGTGGATAAAAGAATATTTAAAATATTTATGGATTTCGATGGAACAGTTACGCAGCAGGATGTTGGTGAAGAAGTGTTTAGAAAATTTGCGGAAGAAGAAAAAGTAAATATAATAATCAATGATCTGTTGAATGACAGAATATCTTCGAGGGAATGCTGGATAAAACTTTGCAGTGCGGTGCCTTCGGTAAATATAAATGAATTTGATGATTTTATTGTTAGTATTCCACTAGACCCTACGTTTGTAAAGTTTAAAGATTACTGCAAAAACGAAAATTATGAACTCTACATTTTAAGCGATGGATTCGATTACTATATAGATAAAATCTTTGAGAAAAATAGGATTAATTACTTAACAGTTTACTCAAATCATCTTGAAATTGTTGACGGCAAATTAATTCCCAGTTTCCCTTATTACGATGAAGCAAGTTTCAGTTCAGCTAATTGTAAAAGAAATCACATTATAAATCATTCGTCCGAAGAAGATTTTACAGTTTTTATCGGCGATGGTAATTCGGATAAAGATTCTATAGAATACTGTGATTTTATTTTTGCCAAAGATGATTTACTAAAATTTTGTGAGAAGGAAAGAATAACTTATTTCCCCTTTAAAAATTTTGATGATGTGATTAAAAAGTTGGATGAACTAAAAGGAAAAAAAAGATTGAAGAAGCGTCTTCGGGCGCAGCTAAAAAGACAGCAAGCATATACAACAGAGTAAACCTGAAAATAGCAATGCCTGTTGTTATAAAAAATTAAAAAACAGATGACTAATATTTCAAAAATATTTTTTAAATACAGAAGCTATACTCCAATTCCGTTTTTATTGTTGATGGTGATATTTGCCGAACCAAGTATCATCTCGATGGTAATAGGATTTGCCATTGCGATATCTGGTGAGTTAATGAGATTCTGGGGAGTTAGCTGGGCTGGAAGTGAAACAAGAACAACAGGTGGAGTTGGAGGAACTTATTTAGTCATCAGTGGTCCGTTCGCTTTTGTAAGAAATCCTCTTTATGTGGGTAACATTCTTCTATACACGGGAATAGGAATAATGTCTTGGTCATTGTTTCCGTATTTACAAATTATCGCGCTATTATTTTTTGCGGTGCAATATCATTTTATAGTTCTTGAAGAAGAAAAATTCTTAAAAGAGAAATTCGGTGAAGCTTATAAAAATTTCTTTAAAAATGTTCAGAGGTTTATTCCGCGATTTACACCATATAAGGATAGCACATTAGAGCAGCCGCCTTACAATCCTAAAGCTGGAGTAAAATCGGAAAAAAGAACTTTACAAGCATTTTCCTTAGTTTCGTTGATAATCGTGATTATATGGATTGTTAAAAATTATGATCTCATCAGGTAAGGAGAATTTGAACCACAAACTTATGATAATTACTGGTGAAGTATCAGGTGATTTGATTGGAGCATCGTTAATTAGGGAACTGAAAAAATTGGATGCGGGTTTAACAATTTTTGGTATCGGTGGTGATAAAATGCGCGAACAAGGAATGAACATTTTGTATCATATTAATAAAATGGCATTTCTTGGTTTTACAGAGGTTGTTAAGCATTTACCGTTTATTAAAAAAGTGCAGGCAGATTTATTAGCGGTTGCAAAAAAAGAAGAAATAAAAAATGTGGTGCTTATAGATTATCCCGGATTTAATCTTAACATCGCAAAGAAGTTTAAAAAAAACGGAATGAAAATAATCTACTACATTTCACCTCAGCTTTGGGCATGGGGTTCAGGAAGAATGAAAAAAATAAAACGACTAATTAGTAAAATGCTTGTTGTCTTTCCGTTTGAAGAACAATTATACAAGAGTAATAACGTTGATGTAGAGTTTGTCGGTCATCCGTTAATTGATAGAATTAACGAATATCAGTTTTTAAGCAAAGAAGAATTGTTTGGTAAATTTGATCTGGATGGATCAAAAGAGTTTCTGCTCTTAATGCCGGGAAGCAGAAAACACGAAGTGGAAAAATTATTCCCGCAGATAATAAAAGCAGCAAAAAAACTGGCGGATGAATTCAATTTACAAATTGTAATTGCCTGCTCATCAAATATAGATGAAAATCTATTTAATGAGCTAAGTGGTCAATCTGATTCTAAAGTAATAACGGGCTATACTTATGACTTAATTAAATATGCAAAGTTCGGAATTGTTAAATCAGGCACATCCACATTGGAAGCAGGTTACTTTGGGCTTCCCATGCTCATAGTTTACAAAATAAGCGGGCTAACTTATTTGATCGTTAAAAAGCTGATAAAGGTAAACAAAATAGGAATGGTTAATATTCTTTTAGATGATATTGTTGTGCCGGAATTAATTCAGAACGATGTTTCGGAAGAAAACATTTACGCTTCGGGCAAAAAAATATTAAATGATAATGAACACTATAACTCTGTTAAAGTAAAATTAAACAAGGTTAAAGAAAAACTTGGCAATGAAGGAGCGTCGGCTCGTGCAGCAAAGCAAATATATGCATTAATGAATGAAACTTAAAAAAGCCAAACAAAATTCATTAAGATTCGTCGGGCAAATGATTTTAGCAAACATTGTAACAGCCCTTTGCAAAAGCTTGAAAACAATTAAAGTTAACGATGAAACTATTAAAAAATTAGATGATGAGAATAAAAATTACGTATTGGCTTTTTGGCATGGAACGATGCTTCTTCCATGGTATTTGCACGGCAATCCAAACTTTGCAGCACTCATTAGCAAAAGTAAAGATGGAGACTTGCTGGCTAAAATTCTTAAACATTGGAACTATAATGTTGTTCGAGGTTCGAGCAGCACAGGCGGTGAAATAGCTTTGGCTATTATGATTGATTTTGCGAAGAACGATTATTCAATTACAATAACGCCGGATGGACCAAGAGGACCAGCGCATAAATTTAAAGCGGGTGCGGTTATAACCGCAAAAAAAAGCGAGGTGCCTTTAATTCTTGCAGGCGTAGGATATCAGAAGAAGAAAGTACTAAGCAATTGGGATAAATTTGAAGTGCCGTACTTTTTTAGCAAAGCAAAAATTGTTTATTCCGAACCGATTTTCATTGAAGCGAATCTTAGTTACGAGGAAACTTCTGATATAATAAGTAATTGTGAAAACAAATTGAACGAACTACAAAGGGAAGCGCAGGATTTTCAGTAACCTTATAAGATGAGATTATTAAGATTAATACTTTATCCGTTACTTCCAGTTTACTTACTGGTGATTAAATTACGGAATTTGTTCTTTGATAAAAATATTTTTAAAAGTAAAAAAGTTAATGCAAAGGTAATTTCTGTTGGTAATATAACTGTTGGAGGTTCTGGCAAGACGCCGCTGGTAATTTATCTTGCCAGGTTATTGAAAAATAGTAATAGAAAAGTTGGAGTGTTAAGCAGAGGTTACGGAAGGAAGAGCAGCGGATATAAACTTGTTTCCGATGGTCAAAAAATCTTAACAACAGTACGCGAAAGCGGAGATGAAATTTATCACACAGTTCTTGAATGTAAAATTCCCGCTGCCGTTTGTGAAGACAGGGTGATTGGCGCAGTAAAACTCATTGAAGAAACCGGTATTGATACGATTGTTTTAGATGATGCCTTTCAGCATCGCTGGATTAAAAGAGATTTGGATTTGCTGATTATCGAACAAAGATTTTTAGCAAGTAACGATTTTTTTATAAATAATTTGCTGCCAACAGGAAACTTAAGAGAACCATACTCGGGACTACAAAGAGCTGATGCTATTGTAATTAACAGGAAATTTTCAGAGCAAGAAGAAATTCCTGCAGACCGAAAAAAGTATTTTGAAGGGAAGAAAATTTTTACTGCAAAGTATAATGCAATAGGATTTGTCGATATAATAAAAAGGGAAGAATACAGTATGGAAGAATTTGAAGGACAGAAAAGTCTTGTAGTATCTGGCATTGCAAATCCCGTTTCTTTTTTAAATGTACTTTTGCAAACCAATGTTGATGCTTCGCACAAAATAATTTTTAAGGATCATAAAGATTATACGTTAAAAGAAGTGCAGCAGATTAGAAAAGAATTTTATGCAACTAATTCTCATTCGGTTGTTACTACAGAGAAGGATGCGGTAAAACTGATGAACTTCGCCAAAGAATTAGATGATATGGATATCTTTTATTTAAAGATTAAACTTGAAATTGATAATGAAGAACTATTCAGAAAGTTCTTACTTGAAAAAACAAATTAAATTATCTGAAAAACAATAAAACCTATAACGGAGGAAAACTTAATGTCGAAAAAAAGTAAATATGTTTATTACTTCGGCGGTAAAAAAGCAGAAGGTAAAGCTGAAATGAAAGGCCTTCTAGGTGGAAAAGGTGCTAACCTTGCCGAGATGGTAAATATTGGTTTGCCGGTGCCTGCTGGTTTTACTATTACAACCGAAGTGTGCAATTATTATTACAAACACAAAAATAAGTATCCGAAAGAATTGAACGAACAGGTACTTTCAGCGCTTAAAAAAGTTGAAAAGAGAATGGGTGCAAAGTTTGGTGATGCTAAAAATCCTTTGCTTCTTTCTGTTCGGAGCGGAGCACGTGCTTCTATGCCAGGCATGATGGATACAATTTTAAATCTTGGTCTGAATGATACATCTGTTCAGGCGTTAATTGATAAAACTAATAATCCGCGATTTGCATATGATTCATACAGAAGATTTGTACAGATGTTCGGCGATGTTGTTTTAGACTTAAAACCAGAAGATAAACACGCGGAAGACCCGTTTGAAATTATACTTGATAAGAAAAAGAAAAAAAATGGTTTTACACTTGATACTGAATTAACAGCAGATCATCTGAAAGATTTAGTTGAAGAATTCAAGAAAGAAATTAAAGTAAAAACCGGAAACGATTTCCCAGATGATCCGATGGAACAATTGTGGGGAGCTATCGGCGCTGTTTTCGGTTCGTGGATGAATGAACGTGCAATTGTTTATAGAAAATTAAATAACATACCTGCAGAGTGGGGAACTGCCGTTAACATTCAATCTATGGTCTTTGGTAATATGGGCAAAGATTCAGGAACAGGTGTTGCTTTTACACGCGATCCCGCATCAGGTGAAAATATTTTTTACGGCGAATATCTTTTTAATGCACAGGGTGAAGACGTTGTGGCAGGAACGCGCACACCTCATCCTATATCCGAGTTAGAAAAAGATGACCCTGTAATTTATAAAGAACTAATTGGCTACCGAAAAGCTCTTGAAAAACATTATAAAGAAATGCTGGATATTGAGTTCACTATTCAGCAAGGCAAGCTTTGGATGCTGCAATGCCGTGTTGGAAAAAGAACCGGTTTTGCTGCTATTAAAATGGCAGTTGATATGGTTAAAGAGAAACTTATTTCTAAAGAAGATGCTATACTAAGAATTGAACCAAATCAATTAAATCAATTACTTCGACCAATTTTTGACGGGGCTGAAAAACGAAAAGCAATTGCCGAAGGAAAATTAATAGCAAAAGGATTAAATGCAGGTCCGGGTGCAGCTTCGGGTAAGATTGCTTTGAATGCACACGATGCTGAAGTAATGGCAGCGAAGGGAGAAAAAGTAATTCTTGTTAGAATTGAAACTTCACCTGACGATATTAAGGGAATGGATGCTTCCGAAGGAATTCTTACAGCCCTCGGTGGAATGACTTCGCACGCTGCTTTGGTTGCAAGACAGATGGGTAAGGTTTGTGTGGCAGGATGCGGATCGTTAAAGATCAATTATAAAAACAAAACTGTTGCAGTTGATGGCAGTAATATAGTTGTAAAAGAAGGAGATTACATCTCATTAGATGGAACAACCGGCGAAGTAATTAAAGGCAAACTTGAAACAAAACCATCTGAAGTTATGCAGGTGTTAATTTCAAAAACACTTAAACCATCGCAATCAGATGTTTATCAAACATATGCAAGTCTTATGAAGTGGGCAGATAATCTTCGTAGAATGAACGTAAGAACAAATGCAGATCAGCCCGATCAGGCAGATAACGCTATTGCATTTGGTGCTGAAGGTATTGGATTATGCAGAACCGAACATATGTTTTTTGGCGGCGATAGAATAACGGCAGTTCGTAAGATGATTGTATCAGATTCTGTTGAGGAAAGAAAAGCAGCATTGAAGGAACTTCTTCCATTACAACGTTCTGACTTTGAAGGAATTTTTAAGGTAATGAATGGCAGACCTGTTACTATAAGAACTTTGGATCCTCCGTTGCATGAATTCCTTCCGCATAGTGCAAAAGAAATATCAGATCTTGCTTCGAAGCTAAAAATTTCTGAGAAGAAATTAAAGGAAAAAATTAAAAGTCTTCATGAATTCAACCCAATGCTTGGATTCAGGGGCTGTCGTCTTGGTATTGCTTTCCCTGAAATTACAGAGATGCAGGCAAGAGCAATAATTGAAGCCGCAATAAATGTTGCGAAGAAAGGTATTAAAGTTAAACCTGAAATTATGATTCCGCTTGTAAGTCATGTTAATGAATATAAACTGCAGGAAGAGATTGTACGAAATGTAGCTACGGAAGTAATGAAGGAAAAAGGCAGGAAGATTAAATACCTTGTGGGAACAATGATTGAATTACCGAGAGCTTGCATAACTGCAGATGAGATTGCCGAACATGCAGAATTCTTCAGCTTCGGAACAAACGATCTTACTCAAACAACATTTGGTCTTTCGAGAGACGATGCAGGAAAGTTCCTTCCATTATACGTGGAGAGAGAAATAATCCCCTCAGATCCTTTCGAGACATTAGACCAAACAGGAGTAGGAGCACTGGTTGAGATGGGAACAAAGAAAGGACGTTCTACCAACAGCGAACTTAAGGTTGGTATTTGCGGCGAGCATGGCGGCGAACCTTCATCGGTTGAGTTTTGCCATCGCATAGGATTGGATTACGTTAGCTGTTCTCCGTTTCGTTTACCGATAGCAAGGTTGGCAGCAGCAAGAGCAGTTGTTAATGAAATGTTGTCCAAGAAAAAGAGAAAATCAAAACATAAAAAGAAAAAATCTTCTAAAAGAAAATAAGTGACGTAACGGCAAGCGGGTTGAATGCCCGTTTACCATTTATTAGTTTAACAAAAAAGGTATGTATGATGAAGTTATCAGATTTTAAATATAATTTGCCAAAAACGGCAATTGCCAAGTATTCTGTTTCACCAAGAGATAAAGCAAAACTCATGGTTGTAAATAGAGAAACTCAGGAATTAGAAACAAAAAAATTCAGTAATGTTGCTGATTACATGGCTAAGGGTGATGTAATGGTTGTTAACGAAACACGTGTCTTCCAGGCAAGATTGTTCGGTCAAAAAGAAAAAACAAATGCTAAGATAGAAGTTTTTCTTTTGCGGGAGCTTAATGCAACGGAATGTATCTGGGATGTAATTGTTGACCCGGCAAGGAAGGTACGTATAGGTAACAAGATTTACTTTAACAATAAACTTTGGTGTGAAGTAATTGACAATACAACTTCGCGTGGAAGAACGGTAAGGTTTAATCAACCCGGAAATATTTTTAAAGCTGTAGATAAAATTGGAGTGACTCCTCTGCCCCCGTATATTAAAAGAGATCCGGAACCAGCGGACAGGGATAATTACCAAACGTTATTTGCCAAAGTTGACGGTGCTGTTGCTGCACCAACAGCAGGGCTGCACTTTACAAGCCGTTTGATAGAAAAAATTAAGAAAAAAGGTGTAACAATTGTTCCGATTATTCTTCACATTGGTTTAGGAACTTTTAGACCTGTTGAGGTGGAAGACTTAACGAAACATAGAATGGATTCTGAATACTTCGAGATTTCTCAAAGGACAGTGGATAAAGTTAACAAAGCATTGAATGCAAAGAAAAATGTTTTTGTTGTTGGAACAAGCTCTTGCCGTGCGCTGGAAACAAGCACTACAGCAGATGGAATGCTTAAAGAAAACAGCGGATGGACGGATAAATTTATTTATCCTGCTTACGATTTTAATATTACGACAAAACTTATTACAAACTTTCATATGCCGGAATCTACTCTGTTAATGCTGACTTCTGCTTTTGCAGAAACCGATTTAATTTTTAAAGCATATAAAAAAGCATTAAAAGAAAAATATCGTTTTCTTAGTTACGGCGATGCAATGATAATAATTTGATTGAATGGTTGAATGAGAAATTAAAGATGAAAAAAATCGTAATTTGAGGTTGAAGCAAATAAATGTCGTTCAGAAGGAAACTTGTTATTGCAATGAAAAACATAAATAAACTTGATTCTAAAAATATTGACAAGATTCTTACCTGCTCAGCATACAACCATGCCGCCATACATTCATGCTCAGCGATGGCTGAAACTGGAAATATAGACTGATGAAGACTATCGCTATCATTCCTGCCGGGGGTAAAGGCATTAGGAGTGGCATTGCCGCTCCTAAACAATATTTAAAGTTTAACGATAAAGAACTTATCGTTTACACACTTGATGTCTTCCAGCAAAATGAAATGATTGATGAAATAATAATTTCAGCCGCAGGTGATTATATTAATCTTCTTAACAATCTTAAAGAAAAATACAATCTATCAAAAATTTCCAAAGTTGTTGAAGGCGGAGATACAAGACAGGATTCAGTTTACAATGCATTAAAATCACTTGCTGATATTGATGAAGACGATCTGATTGTAGTGCACGATGCGGCAAGACCTCTCCTTCCTCAGGAAGTATTAACCGATGCAGTTCAAACTGCAAAGCAAAAAGGCAACGCACTTGTTTGCATTAAAGCAAAAGACACACTTATTAAAGGGAATAATGTTGTTGAATCGTATCTTGATAGAGATGAAGTGTATTACGTTCAAACTCCGCAAATCTTTCCATATTCAGTTTTAATGAAAGCAATGGAAAACGCTTATGAAAATAATTTTATAGGTACAGATGAATCAATGCTTGTGAGACGAATAGGTGAAAAAGTAAACATTGTTAAGGGTTCAGTTTATAATTTTAAGATTACAACCGCTGATGATATTGAGATGTTTGAGAGATTAGTTTAATTACTTTAGGTCATTCTGAGGAGCGGAGCGATGAAGAATCTCTTTGTTGCACCTAAGGATTAATCATTATTGCTTTGAATATGTATTTCTTCTTCCGTTAAAGAAAACTCCTCAGCGCGTATTAAAAATTTTGTATAGGGATGTTCGGGTGAGGTAAATATTTTTGATGTGTCTGCTTTCTCAACAATTCTTCCGTTTTGCAGCACAATTACTTTGTGAGTAAATTTTCTTAATATTTTTAAATCGTGACTTATGCATATCATCGTTACACCAAATTCCTCATTTAATCGCCTAAGAACTTTTACAAAATTTAGCTGGGATGGAACATCCTGGGCGGAAAACGGTTCATCTAATATTAATACTTTTGGCTTAACAGCTAACAACCTTGCGAGGGCAACTCTCTGTCTTTCTCCGCCGCTTAATTCAAATCCTCTTCTCTCCACAAGTGCCTTATTTATATTAAGTGTTTCAAACAGTTTGGCTTTCCTTTCGGCAATGTTAGTGTTGTTTGTGCCGGAAAGTTTTATGGCTTCATCAATAACAGCACCAACTTTTCTGTAAGGGTTAATTAAATTACTGTTGTTCTGGAAAAGAATCTGGATTGCTCCCGGTTTATTTTTATATGCGGATAACTTATTATTTAATATAAGTTCTCCGTTTGTAGGTTTAATTATTCCTGCAACCAACTTTGCCAGAGTTGATTTTCCGCCGCCTGATTCTCCGCAAATACCCAGCACATCTTCTTCGTACACGGTAAAACTTATATCGAACAATATATCTGCGGTCGTACCTTTGCTTAAAGATAATTGTTCATCATCAACCGAATAAGAAATATTATTTAACTGTATCAGCTCTTCTTTCATTGCATTTCTTTAATTGAATTTAACAAATCAATATCCTGCTTTGCAAAGAATTCATCCTTTGTTTTAAATTGAGTAAGTGTACCGTCAGACAGGAAAGCGAGTTCATTACTAACCTTTTCTGCAAAGATGATATCGTGCGTAACGATTAAAACCATTTTGTTTTCTTCTTTTGTAAATCTTTTAATTTTCAGTAATAACAAATTGGAGATTGCGTAATCAATTCCTGTGGTTGGTTCATCGAGAATGATAAGCTGTGGTTCTGCAAGGAATGCTAATATCATACTCAACCGCTGAGCCATTCCACCACTTACTTCGTAAGAATAAAGACGGGATATTTCATTGTAGTCCGGCAGAAGAAAATATTCTAATAATTCATCAATTTTATTTTTATCGGCGAGGGAGTTATCAAAATAATATCGAAATGTTTTTAATGGATCAAAACTGTTTGCTGCATCCTGAAACACATATCGTATTTCATTTTTTCTTATCTGAAGTAATTCATCAGCATTGCAAGCAGAAATATTTTTGTCATCCCAAATAATATTTCCGTTCACACTAAAAATATTTTCATTAAGCAGCTTTGTTAAAGATTTAATTAATGTTGATTTCCCCGTTCCGTTCTTACCGAGGATAGTATAAACCTTTCCTTCAGAAAGTTCGAAATCGATTTTCTTTAAAAGTAAATGTGTGTTGTTGTTGTTACTTATAGTTATATTTTCAATATCAACTTTAAGCATCTTATATAAAATCTTATTTTTTATTTAATTAGCAAAATAATAAATTATAGTAATAATTATCACAATTCTATAAAGGCATTAAAAATGATAAGAAAATCGTTATTCCTTCTGCCAATTCTCCTCATTGCATTGTTATCTTCGTGCGGTACTAAAACCGAACACCCAAACAGAGTTGTAATTGGTATTCCATCTGATGTTAATACATTTAATCCTTTGTTCGCTTCTAGCGTTGATGAAGGCCAGGTAACTGAATTACTTTATTTAAGCCTGGCAGATTTTAGATGGAATGAAAACCTCGGCGAACTTGAAGCGCACCCTATGTTAGCCAATAGCTGGAAATGGGCAGAAGATTCTTCTTCAATTACATTTTATTTACGTGATGATGTAATGTGGTCGGATAGTATTCCATTAACTACCGAAGATGTGGTATTCTCGCTTGATGTTTATTCCGACCCGGCTGTGAGCAGCAGATTATATGGATTTTTTGAAGATTTTTATACCGATGAAGAAAATCATATTGATGTAAAGAAATCTTTTATTGTTCAATCAGATTATGAATTACAAATAAACTTCAAACCTGGCTCTACGCCAAAATTAATTGATGTTGTTCATCCGGTAATACCAAAACATATTTTTGATAAGTACGATAGAAAAGATATCGAAACAGCGGATGCAAATTTCAATCCAGTTACAAACAGCCCTTTTGTTTTGAAGAAGTGGGATAGAAATCAAACTATTACTTTAGGAGTTAATGAAAATTCTTTTTTATACAATCCTGAGAATATTAATGAACTGATTTTTAAAATTATCCCTGATTACACATCAAGATTGACCCAGCTAAAAAAAGGCGAAATTGATTTGATGGAATTAATTGCCACGGAAGATATTGAGGAAGTGAAGAATTCAGGAATAGTTGAATTGATGACAATCGAGGGAAGAGAGTACGATTACGTTGCATGGAATAATATTGATCCGAACGTATACAAAGATGGCGGAGGAATTACACCGCATAAATTGTTTGGAAAAAAAGAGGTGAGAATAGCACTTACTCATGCAATTAACCGAAAAGAGATACTTGAAGAATATCTTTACAATTACGGAGAACTTGCTGCAACTCCCATTTCTCCAATCTTTAAGACATATATTAATTCTGATATCGAACAGTATAATTATGATCCTGAGAAAGCAAGAAAAATTCTTGCAAAAGAAGGATGGCGTGATTCAAACAATAATGGTGTGATAGACAAAAATGGTATTGAATTTGAATTTACGCTAAACATTCCCGGGGGCAACCCGTTAAGAAGTTATGCATCAACAATTGTAAAAAATAATCTTAATGCTGTTGGTATTAGTATTAAAGTTGAAACATTGGAAATGGGGACTTTAATAGACAAGCTTAACTCAAAAAGTATGGATGCCTGGATGGCTGCATGGTATATTCCAATTCCAATAGAATTAAAAGTTTTCTGGTATTCTGATTTACAATACAGTCCATTGAATTTTGCTAGTTACCAAAATAAAAAAGCTGATAAAATCATGGATGAGTTGACGAAAAATTCTACGATGGATAAAAAGAAAGAATTGTATTTTAAGTTTCAGGAAATACTACACGAGGATGAGCCGATAACGTTTATGTATTGGAAGTCAAACATCGTCGGTGTAAATGAAACTTTGAGAAACACGGGAATAGGACCTTTCGGTGCAATAACACACTGTTGGGAATGGTCAGTTGAAAATTAATATTATATATGAATAAAGAGTTCCTTAAAGCTTTATTGAAGAGAATAATCAGTTCGCTGATAACTCTTTTTTTACTTATAAGTTTGTTATTTATACTTATCAGATTATCGCCGGGCGATCCGACACAAAAATTTTTATCGGCGGAATTTAGCCCCGAACTGATAAAAAAAGTTACGGCTGATTTTAAGTTGGATCAACCTTTGTATGAGCAGTATATAAATTTTGTGGTTAATATATTCAAAGGAGATTTGGGAATATCATATAATTACAGGATGCCTGTGTTAAGTGTGGTGTGGCAATTCCTTTCCTTCACTTTGTTGTTTGCATCGCTTCCTTTTTTAATTCAGATAATCATTTCATTTTACCTTTCAATAAAATCAATACGTAAAAAAGGCACTGCGTTTGATAAAGTTGTTTCTAAACTTTCACTTATTGTTTACGCTACACCTGCCTTTGTTCTTGGCGTGTTTCTAATTTATCTTTTTTCGGTTCAGCTAAATTTATTCCCATCATCAGGTTCAAAATCATTAGACTTTGATTCGTTTTCAATTGCGGGAAAAATTGGAGATTATTTTTGGCATCTCACTCTTCCGATTATAACTCTTTCATCAGCAGGAATAGCAATGTTTTATAAATATTTGCGGGATAACCTGGATGAAACATATCAGCAGCCCTTTATATTAAATCTTAGAGCAAGTGGTTATGATGAAAAGGTGATATTAAAAAAACACGTTTTACCAAATGCAATCCGCCCGTTAATTTCCGTTGCAGGAATTGAACTTGGAATACTTTTAGGAGGGGCACTCATAACAGAAATAATTTTCGGGCTACCCGGAATGGGAAGGTTGATGTTGAACTCAATTTTTGAAAGGGATTATCCGCTTGTAATCGGTTGTGCACTTACTGCAGGTCTGATTATTATAATTTCAAACTTCATTGCCGATCTGATAAAAATGAAATTGGATAAAAGAATGATAAAGGGATTAATGAATTGAAGTTTCAGCCCAAAATATGGCATCTGCTTTTATTCTTTTGGATTACAATAATTATTTTCCGTTTTGATTTACTTATTGAATTAGTAGTTCTTTGGGCAAGATATTTTCTCTTATTTATAAGTGATTTTAAGAGTGCAATGCAATTGCTTGATTTTAGTTTGATTGATGCTATACTATCAGTCAAGTTGTTTATTATTATCCCGACAATTCTTTTTCTTTTTAGAAAAAATAATTTATGGTTAAAATCATCGTTAAATTTTTCTTCTTTAACTTTAGTTTTGCTGTTGCTTGCTTTTATTTTCGCACCGATTATAACAAATGAGAATCCCGAATTTCAAAAAGATTTAAAGATGACAAAACTATTAGCACCATTATCATCGGTAAAGGTTCTTCATCTTAACAAAAAAGAGAACGCACAAAAGTCATCTTTAGAAAAATTTATCAACTATAAAAATAAAATTATAAAACCCTCTTATAATGAAGACATAATTTTTGTTAACAATGTAGAAGTGAAATCTGATCACATTATCTATTCACAAAAAAATTTACAAAAAGAGATTAATATTTCTGATGTTCAAATAAAAAATGGAATTCCTTTTGTAACAAGTAAAATTTTTATTTTAGGCACGGATGAATTTGGTAGAGATATATTCACACGATTAATTTACGGAGCGAGAATTTCACTGCTTGTTGGTATCGGTGCAGTAGTTGTATCTTTATTCATGGGTTTGTCATTCGGATTTATTGCGGGATTTAAAGGCGGTTTTATTGATACAATATTTAGCAGATTAACAGATTTGTTTTTAGCGTTTCCAATTATATATTTTATTGTTTTAATACTTGCATTGTTCGGTAATTCACTTTTATCGGTAATTATTGTGCTGGGATTATCCGGCTGGATGGGGTTGTTTAAAATTGTTAAAAGTGAAGTGCTTGCTGAAAAAAATAAAGATTATATTCTTACTGCCGGAATGTTAGGTCAGACGAATAGAAAAATTCTTACTAAAGAAATTCTTCCGGTAATCTTTGTTCCCATAGTGGTTAATATAGTATTTCAATTTAGCAATGTTATTTTAGCCGAATCGGCGTTAAGTTATCTTGGACTTGGAACAGGGAACTCGTATCCATCCTGGGGAGCAATGATTGAATCGGGACAGCGTTATATTATGAAGGCATGGTGGATGATTTCGTTTCCGGGTCTTATTTTAATAGCCACTCTTTTTTCAGCAAATGATTTTGGTAAAAGACTGAATGAAACAATTAACCCTGGAATCCAAAAATGATTAACTGCAGATTTGAAATACTTAAGCAAATTGGAAAGGGCAGAAGCGAAGTTTTTCTATGCAAGGATATTGATTTCGACGGAAGGGAAGTTGCAGTTAAGTTTCTGCCCCCCAATGCGAACGAAGAAGAATTAAAATACTTCAGGGATGAATTTTTCACATTAAGGAAATTAGATCATCCGAATATTATTAAAGCTTTTGAAATTGGCGAAGTCGTAATTGTTGATCAAGATGATCCTATTCAGGTTGGTTCAAATTTTATTTTACTGGAATACTTTGAGTCAACCGAATTAATTAGTTTCGGTGAGTTGAAAGAAGAGAATAAACTAAAAGAGATTTTAAAACAGCTTTGCTCGGTTTTGTATTACCTTCATCAATCAAACTATATCTATTATGACCTTAAACCTGAAAACATACTTGTATCGGTTAATCTAAATTCTACCCGGTTAAAACTAATTGATCTCGGTCTTGCAGAATATTTACCCAACCAAAATGAGCATGTTATTAAAGGAACTGCACAATACATTGCTCCGGAGTTGTTGAAGAAAGAACCTCATGATTTCAGGGTGGATTTATACTCGCTAGGTATTATATTATATCAAATAATTTACGATCAACTTCCATTCGATAATTCTGATGAACTGAAAATTTATAAAGCACAGGTTGAAGAAGAGTTTAACTTTCCGGAATCATCTCAGTTTAGTTCCGGCTTAATCGAAATAGTTAAAAAACTTTTGGAAAAAGATCCGGGGAAAAGATACCGGGATGCATTACAGGTTATTAGTGATTTAGGTTTTGAGATTGATGCGTCGATTTATCATAATTTTGTTCCGGCTAAAGTGTTCAGCGGCAGGCAGGATTTTATAAATATTCTCACAGCATTTATTAACGATAAAAAAAGCAGTGAAGTATTTTCAGTAAAGGGATTTGATAGTGCAGGTAAAAGCGCATTATTAAATAAGATGTATGAGGTGATCACTAATTCCATACTTATTAGTAATACGCAAGGAATAAGTGGAATAAACTTGATTAAACATTTTATTAAAAGAATGATATTTAATGGAAGCGTGTTCTTTAACTTAAATGATAATGAGAAAGAACATATCCTATCATTTATCACTAAATCAGAAAAAGATTATCTTGATGAGCTGCATTCGATAGTTTCTATCATAACAAACAGATCACAATTTGTTGTATTGATTGATGATTACAACTTGTTCGATTCACTTGCGAAGGAAGTTATTTCTGAATTGATCCCTATTTTCCAGGTGAATGGTTTAAAGGTTATAATTTCGGAAGCATCCGATTTTGATTATGCATCAGATAATATTAATAACCTTAGAGAAGTATTAGTTGGTTCATTTACACAAAGGCAATTAAACGACTATTTAGATTTGGCTTTTTACGATTTGTTTCCGCGGGAAGATGTTAGTGATCTCATCCTCCGTTTTGCCGATTTGCTCCCCGGCAATGTAATAGATTTTATTAAGGATCTTATAAATCTGCAAATAATAGTTTTTGATATGGATGGCGTAACCATAAACGAAAACCTCGAAAAAATTTCAGGCATTGAAGGTTCGATGAGTGGAATTTATGACTTACGGCTATCGAATCTAAAACCGGATGACATTGGTTCGGCAAAAGTAATTTCTGCTTTTGAGGGAAGTGTAGAACAAAATTCACTTTCAAGGTTGTTGAATATTAATCGCACAAAATTAGATGAGATATTATCTAATTTGCAAATTAATAATGTTATTCAACCCTTTGGTGCAAACACCGTTCCGGTAATTGCATCGGATGGATTGAAAAAACATATTTATTCCCTTATTGATAATAAAGTAGAATTGCATGCTGCCCTAGCTGAATCGATTGCAACCAAATTACCCGGATTTAGAAGGAACGAATTTGCACGCCAATATGAGCTTGCCGGCAATTTTGAAAAAGCATATTTAATATGGAATGAAGAAATTGATAGCGCACAAAAACTTTCTGCATATTCATATATTAAAAGCATATTACTTCATCTGCTTGAACTCCCGCTCACTGATATTATAAAAAATGACGTGAACTATAAATTGGCTGAAACTTTATACAAGATCAGCGATTACAATACAGTAATAAATATCATTGAGCAAATTGAAATCGAACCGCTTCCTAAAGATAAACTGCTCGAACTTTATATTATGAAAGGAAGAGCGATGATAAATAGCAGCAGAATAGAAGAGGGTAAAGAACTTATTAAATCTTTAATTCCTAAAGTTGAAAACGAGAATAGAAAAAGCAAGTTGTTAGTTGAAATTGCTTACGCTAAATTTGATTTAAATCATTTTGATGAAGCAGCTGAAATGTGTAACGAGATTTTAGAAAGAGAACTGGTTACTGATGAAGACAGGGGACGACTTCATAATTTATTAGGAATGTATTACCATTTTAGTGAAAATGATTCGAGGTTTTCCCTGATTCAGTTTGAAAAAGCACTAAGTTGTTATGAAAAAGAAGGCTTATTAAGTAAAGTGGCTGCTGTTGAAGTAAATATCGGAGTTATGAATAACATCATTGGTAATAAAGATCTGGCAGAAGCATCCTGGAAAAAGGCATTAAATATTAACCACTCAATTGGAAACCTGGAACAGGAAGGAGTACTGCTACTTAATAACGGCGTACACTATTTTGAAAACATAAATTTTGTTGTGGCAATTGATTATTATAATAGAGCCCATAATATATTTCTCAGTCTCGGGGGTAAGATTAACGAAGGACTTTCATTAAGTAACCTTGGGGAAGTTTATTTTATCACGTGTGAATACCAGAATTCTTTTGAAGTTTTAGAAGAAGCAAAAATAATATTGGGAGAGTCTGATAATTTAGAAGAGTTCATCCCTGTTTTAGTTTTGTTAGCGCACTTTCATTTTACAATTGGTAATATCAAAGATTTAACCAACTTGAATAGTGAAACCCTTAAGTTATTGGAAAATGCTGAAGTGAAGAAAAAATACAAAAGTGAGATTATGCTCCTTAATAATTTAAGTTTAATAGCAACTAAGAAAGAGATACAAATAGAAGAACTTAAAGTAATCAGAGATGAATATTTGGGCAAGGAGGATTTAAAAAATTATGTTACAGTTAATTTAATTTTATTAAATTATCTATTAGAATCAAAAAAATTCTCCGAAGCAACAGATGAATTAAATAAATTAGAGTTCGTTGAGGTATGTAAAAAAAATAATATTTACAATGCATCACGGGAATACTTGCTCGGGAAAGTATCTTTTTTAAATGGTCATAATGATTCGTCTTCATCTATTGAGCATTATGAAAAAGCATATGCACTATTAGCTGAGGAAAGTATTGTTGAGTTAACATGGAAAGTATTATTTGCTCTTGCTGAAACATATACAAAGAGAGGCAATTTCAATAAAGCAAAAAATTTTATTATTTATGCGAGGGATCTTATATATTTAATTGCTGAAAATATAGAAACGACCCATTTTAAAACCGCATATCTACAGAAAGAAGAAAGACGTACAGCCATTGAAATACTTGAAAAACTTCATAATGTTTAAGGAACACTTTCATGGATGAAGTACCTGTAAACATAAAAGTCTTCTCTGATTCAAGCGATGTTGTTTCGATAACATCTGCATTGAAACAACTATCGTTAAAGGG
>SMUX01176762.1_pt1 | contig 21099 bp, 17 predicted proteins | sample 2456431 | NCBI WGS metagenome assembly SMUX01 (sample SAMN11095930, study PRJNA526329) | marine sediment metagenome | biome: Marine sediment; feature: Surficial sediment; material: Deep marine sediment; isolation source: Hadal surficial sediment | place: Pacific Ocean | collected 2014-11 | depth... | reverse complement strand
GCCCGGGTGGCGGGCATCATGGCCGCCAAGCGCACCGCCGAGCTGATTCCCCTGTGCCATCCGCTGCCGTTGAGCCGTATCGACGTGGATCTCACGCCGCTGGCCGATTCGGCCGCCATCCAGTGCCGGGTGACGGCCGAGACGGTGGCCCGCACCGGAGTGGAGATGGAAGCACTGACGGCAGTCCAGATCGCTTTGCTGACCGTCTACGACATGTGCAAAGCCGTGGATCGCGGCATGACCATCGGCCAGGTGCGCCTGGTGGAGAAATCAGGCGGCAAATCCGGCCGCTGGCGCCGCGGCGACGACTAGAAGCGTCCAGGGCCCATCAGGATCACGGGCAGACCACCGGAATACGCTCGGCAAGGACCACGGCTTCGGGACTCAGCTTCGCCCGGTAGGCGATCACCTGGACGCCGGCAGCCAAGGCCTCGCGCAGCGTCCGACCGTAGTCCGCATCGATGTCATCGGCCGGCCGCACTTCCCGAACATCGGCGCGCTGCACGCAGAAGCACAGGGCCGCGCGCTGGCCACCCTTGCCCAGGGTGGCCATGAGCTCGCGCAGATGCCTGGTGCCGCGCACGCTGACGGCATCGGGAAACAAGGCGATGCCTTCGTCCACCGCCGCCGTGACGTTCTTGACTTCCAGGTAGCAGGCGACCTGATGGCCGCTGAGCAGAAAGTCCACCCGGCTGTTCTCGTTCCCATAGCGAACCTCCGGCCGGATTTCGGCGTAGCCGGCAAACTCGCCGATGACCCCTGATTCGATGGCTTCCCGCACCAGGGCGTTGCTGCGCCCGGTGTTGATCCCCACCAATACGCCACCATCCAACTCCACCAGCTCCCAGGTATGGGCGTACTTGCGCTTGGGATTGTCCGAGCGGCTCAACCACACCCGGGAACCCGGGGTCTGGCAGCCGAGCATGGAGCCGGTATTCGGACAATGGACCGTGAGAGCAGTGCCGTCGCCCAGGGTGACATCGGCGAGAAAGCGCTTGTAGCGCCTGACCAGCCGTGCTTCGAGCAGAGGAACCGAAAAGCGCACCTCATCCACCCCCGGGGGCCGCATCGCTCGGGTAGTTCGAAATCCGGAGCACGATGCTAGAATGGCCGCGGCGCAACATCAGTAGAGAAGAACATGTTTGGTCGACCATCAGCCCTGGGGCAACGAATAAGAATGCTACGCTCACACCTGGCCCAGGAGAATCCCCTGCTGCTGCAGGTGGTGAAAAGCTTCCGGGTGCTCGATAACGTAGCTTATCGCCTGGGCATGCTGGACGACAGCACGTCGTTCACCACACGCGTTCCCTGGTGGCCGATGATTTCCGTGATGGGAACCTTCTCTTCGGGAAAATCCACATTCATCAATTTTTACCTGGGCGGGAAATTGCAACAGACGGGCAGCCAGGCCGTCGACGACAAGTTCACGGTCATCTGCTACAGCAACGACGAGGAACAACGGGTGCTGCCGGGCCTCGCCCTGGATGCCGATCCCCGCTTTCCCTTCTATCAAATGAGCCGCGATCTGGAAGCTGTCACGGCTGGAGAAGGATCCCGGGTGGATTCCTACCTGCAGCTCAAGACCTGCCACAGCGCGCATCTGCGCGGAAAGATCGTCATCGACTCGCCGGGCTTCGACGCCGACGAGCAGCGCACGGCAACCTTGAAAATCACCGATCACATCGTCGACCTGTCGGACCTGGTGCTGGTGTTCTTCGACGCCAGACACCCCGAGCCCGGCGCCATGCAGGACACTCTGGAGCATCTGGTGGCACACACCGTGCGACGCCCCGATGCCAACAAGTTCCTGTACATCCTCAACCAGATCGACAATGCGGCACGGGAGGACAACCCGGAAGAGGTATTCGGTGCCTGGCAACGGGCGCTGGCGCAAAAAGGCCTCACCGCCGGTCGCTTCTACAGCATTTATGACCTGGAAGCGGCCATCCCCATCGACGACCCGGTGTTGCGCGAGCGTTTCGAAGCGCGCCGCGCCGCGGACATGGACGCAATCCTGGCGCGCATCGACCAGGTGGAAGTCGAACGGGCCTACCGCATCATCGGGCTCCTGGAGCAAACCGCCCGCGCCATCGAGGAGACTCTGGTGCCGACCCTGCGAGAGGCACGCCGGCGGTGGAAGCGGCGCGTCCTGTGGCTGGATACTGTCGTCTTCGGCATCATCGGGGCCGGACTCGTCGGCGCCAGCATCTGGGCAGGTTACTGGCAGGGCCTGAAATTTTCAGCGCCCTGGGCCACCTGGCTCGTGCAACACCCGGTTCTCCTGTGGCTTTGCATAGCCGCCCTCGCCGTTACGGCGGGCTACCTGCATTTTCGCCTGCGACGGGTGGCGGCCAACGGCGTGGCGGCGGCCATGCGCAGCCTGGATTACGACGGCGATATCCGCGATTGGCTGGAGCGCGCCTTCGAGCAGAACACCCGGGCGTGGCAACCCTTGTTTGGCATCGAACCCACCGGTTGGTCGGCGGCGACCCGCAAACGTCTGGCCCAGGTGCTGGCCGAGGCCGACAGCTATGTGCAGACACTCAACAGCCGCTTCACCGACCCTTCGGGGCATTCGCGGCCGCGCCGCGCGCGGCGTGGCAACGACCGGGAGCAGCCGGCAGCGGACAAAAGCACCAGCGGTGCGGCGGTCGCCAAGCCCGAAAAACCACCGGCGGAGCTGACCAGGGAGTTGCAAGCCGTCACCCCCCCGGCAGACTTCGTACGCGACGACGCCGGGACAGGCGACCGTGAACGCGACTCGCTGGCCATCGGTGAGAGACGCTGACCTGGCCTGGGTAGCGAGGACAGTGAGAAGCACAGGCCAGGGCACCATCAGAATCTTTCCTGAAGGCGTTTGATCTCCTGAATCCGGTCCGAGGCCTCCAGCGCCTCGCCGAGATTACGGATCCCGCGAACCGCGAGAACGTCGATCATCTTGACGAAGACCTCCGCCGTGGTCACGGAATCACCGAGGGCCGAATGACGATCGCGGTTTTCGACCCCGAAGCGGTTGGCGATGGCATCCAACGTATGCGTGCCATGACTGGGCTGCAACACCACCGACAGCAGCAATGTATCGAGCACCGCCTGGTCGAATCGCGCCCCGACCTCCTGCTCTTTCAACTTGAGAAACTTCATGTCGAAGGCGGCATTGTGGGCGACCAGCACCGCGTCGCCGACGAATGCGTGAAAACGGCGCAGCACTTCCGCCACCGAGTCCTTGCCGGCAACCATCTCGTCGCGGATACCGTGGATACGGGTGGACGCCCTCGGTATGGGCATTCCCGGGTTGACCAGCTCGTCGAAGCGATCGTCAGGAAGCAAACGGGCGTTCAACACCCGCACTCCCGCGATTTGCACGATCTGGTCGCCCCGGGAAGGCTCGAGGCCGGTGGTCTCCGTATCGAAGACCACCAGGTTCAGGCGCCGCAACGGGGTGTCCAGAAGGGCGCGATCACGATCCTGGTCGAACAGGTCAAAATCGTAAAAGACCGGCCGCTCCAGCAGATCCATGGCGCGGCGCCCGGGCGTCTCATCAGAATCCGTATCGGCAGCTCCACCGAGGACCAGAACGTAGCCGCTGGTGGAACCATCGTGCTCGACCACCAGGCGGAAGCGCCCGGGGAGCCGTTCACGGCGAGGGCCGGAAAACTCGAGCTCACGGGTGACGACGCCCTGGAATCCACCATCGCTACGGTGGCGGCGATTCAGCTCCGCCAATGCGCCGCGCACGGCCGCCGGCTGCACCACCGATGTGAGCATGCGCCCGATGCCGAGCTTGCCGCTGCCGGCAAGCAGCTCCGAGGCCGCCTGATTGTGCAACACCACGCGATGCTGCTGGGTGCACACGATCACCGCCTCGCTGAGATCCCTCAGGATGGCCTCCAGCCGGGCACTGCGTTTTTCCAAGCGCGAACGCGCCGAGTGCATCGCCTTGCTGGTATCCACGCGCGCCCGGGCGAGCTCCCCGGCCAGGCAATCGACAGCCTCGGGCAAGCTCCCCAGAGCATGCCCGGCCGGCGGCTCGGGGCTGTGATGGGGATTGCCGTGGACGATCAGATCGATGTCGTCCTCCAGCACCCGCAGCGGATGCAGTATGCGGGTCTCCAGCCAGCTCCAGAAAAAGGCCATGGCGACCATCAGCAGCGCCCCCTGGCCCACCAGCACCAGCACCAGTTGCGAGGCGCTCAGTGTCGATGCGATCAGCAAATAGACGTCCGCCGCCAGGCAGGCGACCACGAGCAGGGCCAGAGCCGCCAGCAGCAATCGTAGCTGTCGCGGGCCACCGCCGGTCACCGGCAGTCCGCCCCGGGAAGGCAGGATATCGGCGGAATTGACGACCTCGACACGCGCGCGGGGCCCGCGGCGGGAGGAATTTCACTCTGACTGGCGTCGGGCCTGCTAAACTTTTTCATCTTCCGGGTGGCCGGTGGAGAGACTGGCGCCCCGGGCCCTGAGCCCCGGAGCGGCTCCAGGCACGGAATTCCCGCCGGCCGCGCAGGGGTGCTGAATGGGCGAATGGGGACTGGGTCACAGTCTGGAAAATTCGCTTTAGAACAAGTGCTTACTCTTCCTCGCCTAAGAAAGAACTTTAAATTATACTCTTTGCATGATTTTGCCCGCCAATGGCATCGGGATGCGGCAATGACCCTGGATATCCTCTCATGAACATCGAGCAGGCTCGATTCAACATGGTAGAGCAACAGATTCGGACCTGGGAGGTCCTGGATCAACAGGTGCTCGATCTGATGGCGGAGGTGCCGCGGGAAGATTTCGTGCCCGCGGCCTACCGTAATCTCGCCTTCGCCGACACCTGCATCCCACTGGAGCACGGACAGAGCATGATGGTGCCGAGAGTAGAGGCGCGCATGTTGCAGGCACTACAGGTGGAACGCGACGATCGGATACTGGAGGTGGGCACCGGCAGCGGCTTCGTAACCGCGCTGCTGGCGCGTCTCGGCGGGCACGTGACCAGCATCGAGATCGTCGAGGCGCTGAGCAGCAGTGCCCGGACGAAGCTCGATGCCCACGGCATCGAAAACTTCGACTTATACACCGGTGACGCCTCCCACAGCTGGGAACGCGCTGCGCCCTACGACGTCATCGCGGTCACCGGCTCCCTGCCGGTGCCGGAAGACAGTTTTCAGAACACTCTTGCCGTCGGCGGCAGATTGTTCGTCGTTGTCGGCCGGGAGCCCGCCATGCAGGCTCTGCTGATCACCAGGAACAGCGAGTCGCAGTGGGCCAGCGAGTGCCTGTTCGAGACGGTCCTGCCGCCGCTGGTGGGCGTCGAGGAGCCGGAACGCTTCGTTCTCTGAGTCGAATCGCACCACATTCCGAGCGGAAATATAGCAATGCCATCAATGACGACTGTTGCGACAGTGAATCTCAAACGGATCCCGGTGCTCGTCCTGCTGTTGCTGATGGGAATGCACGCGGGCCTCGTCAACGCCGCTACCACCCTGGTGGAGATGTTCGACATTTCCCTGGAGGCGGATCCCGAGTATCAGAGCGCGGTAGCCGCGAATCTCGCCGCTCAGGAGTTGAGCCCCCAGGCGCGTTCCTTCCTGCTGCCAAACCTGAGTGCCGGCGCCGCCGTGCGCCACAACTATGCCGACGTGAGAAGGTCGGGCACGGGCCCCACCGGCACCACGGACTGGGGCGATCAGCAGGCGGACATCAGCCTCACGCAGCCGGTGTACCACCGTGATCTGTGGATCCAGCTCGAGCAGGCGAGCTTACGCACGAAACAGGCAAACGCGGAGTTCGCTTTCGCCCGTCAGGAGTTGATGCTGCGGGTCTCGCAACGCTATTTCGACGTTCTCGGGGCCCACGACCAGCTGGCCTTCGCGCAGGCGGCCCTGGAAGCCTTCGGGCAACAGCTGAAACAGGCACAACAACGTTTCGAGGTCGGGCTCATCGCCATCACCGATGTGGAGGAAGCCCAGTCGGGCTTCGATCTCGCCACCGCCGACATCATCGCCGCCGGCAACGATCTGGACAATGCCCGCGAGGCGATGCGCGAGGTAGTCGGCCAGTACACCACCGATCTGGCGATCCTGGGAGAAGTGATACCGTTGGTCCGGCCCGAGCCCGCCGACATCAATCGGTGGACCGAGACGGCCTTGCGCCAGAATCTGCAGATCATGGCGGCACGTCACGCATCGGCGAACGCCAAGGAAGAGATCGATCGGATCGTCGCATCGGGCCACTTTCCGACTTTGGACCTGGTCGGACGTACCCAGTACTTCAACTCCGACGGGGGCATCGGCGGCATCGCCACCGGCAATCGAACCATCGACGGCCAGATCGGACTGGAGCTCAACATTCCCCTTTACACAGGCGGGCTGGTGGTATCCCAGACCCGCGAGAGCCAGCACCTGTACCAGCAGTCCCTGGACGATCTGGAGCGCCAGCGGCGCGCCGTGCAACGCCAGGCACGGGCTGCCTACCTGAATCTGGAATCCGACATCTCGCGGGTGAAGGCGTTGACCCAGGCGGTGAAGTCCACCGTATCCGCCAAGGAAGCCATCGATGCCGGCTTTCAGGTGGGCACGCGTACCTCCGTGGATGTCTTGAACGCAGAGCGCCGGGTCTTCGAGGCGCGCCGGGATCTGGCCTTCTCACGCTACGACTACATCATCAACCGGCTGACCCTCAAGCAGGCGGCGGGCACGCTCTCCGAAACCGACATCGAGCGGGTCAACAGCTGGCTGATCCCCTGAACTGACCAGCCTGAGCACGGCACACGCCTCGAGACAGCCGTCCTCGAATCCGGGGCAGCGACCAATCCGCTACCATGAGCGGCTACGATGAGCGCACACTGCGTTCCATTTGCGGCGATGCACGGTGACGTGCAGCGATGAAATTCTCCAGCTTCGGAAAACGTCTCAGCAGCGATGCCGGAATCGTCCAGCTCATGGACGATCTGGGAAATGCGTTGTCCGTCAACAAGAGCATGCTGATGCTCGGCGGCGGAAATCCGGGACGCATTCCGGAAATGCAGGCGCGATTCCGCCAACGTATGCGCGACATCCTCGACGAGGGTGACCGCTTCGAGCGCCTCATCGGCGATTACGATCCTCCCCAGGGCGATGCGCGATTTATCGAAGCCCTCGCGGGGCTTCTGAGGCGCGAGTACGGCTGGCCGCTCAGCAGCAGCAATATCGCCATCACCAACGGCAGCCAATCCGCCTCCTTCATGCTGTTCAATATGCTCGCGGGAAGCGACGATTGCGGCGCCAGCCGGCAAATTCTTCTACCTCTGACACCCGAGTACATCGGCTACGCCGACCAGGGCGTCACGGCAGACATGTTCACTGCCAACAGGCCCGCCATCGAGCATCTCGACGATCACCTTTTCAAGTACCACGTGGACTTCGATCATCTGACCATCGGTGACGACGTCAGCGCCATTTGCGTATCACGCCCGACCAATCCAACCGGCAATGTGCTCAGCGACGACGAAGTCGCGAAGCTCATGGGGCTTGCCCGCCGTCACGACATTCCTCTGATCCTCGACAACGCCTACGGTACGCCCTTCCCGCATATCATTTTTACCGACGTTGCGCCGGTCTGGGACGACAATGTGATTCTCTGCATGAGTCTCTCCAAGCTGGGTCTGCCGGGCGTGCGCACAGGAATCGTCATCGCCAACGAGCAAGTCATTCGCAGCCTGACGGGGGTCAATGCCATCGTCAATCTGACCACCGGAGGATTCGGCGCGGCCCTGACCGTGGAAATGATCGAGAGCGGCGAGATTATCTCCATCAGCAACGACATCATCCGGCCGTTCTACCAGGAGAGAGCAAAGCAGGCCGTCGCGCTCGTCCGGCGTGAGCTCGCGGGCTATCCTTTCGCCATCCACAGGCCCGAAGGCGCGATTTTCCTCTGGCTGTGGTTTCCCGGACTGCCCATCGAATGCGCAGAGCTCTACCAGCGTTTGAAGGAACGCGGCGTGCTGGTGATGCCCGGGCATCACTTCTTCCCGGGGCTGGCCGGGGACTGGCGGCACAGGCACGAATGCATCCGCATCACCTACGCGCAATCCCCTGAAGTCGTCGCCAAGGGCATCGTCATCGTCGCCGAGGAAGTGAAACGTGCCTTCGACCAGGGCTGAGGGCGCCACCGGCTCGTCACGTTATGGGTGGAGCTATCTGCTCGGCATCGCCCGACAACATCGCCGCACCCTGATAATCGCCCACCTCATCGCCGTGGCCGCGGTGCTCTCTGCCATACCCATCCCGCTACTGATGCCGCTGCTGGTGGACGAGGTTCTTCTGGCCCGGCCGGGAATCGTGGTCGCCACCCTGGACGGGATCTTTCCCGCCCCCTGGCACGGTCCGTTGCTCTATGTGTGCGCCATTCTGGTGCTCACGGTGCTGCTTCGTCTCACGGCTCTGGCTTTCACCGCCCTGCAGGTACGCGAGTTCACTCGCATTTCGAAGAACATGATTTTTCACATGCGTCGCGAGTTGCTGGGTCGGCTGGAACGCATTTCCATGGCGGAATACGAAACTCTGGGGAGCGGCAGCGTCGCGTCGCATTTCGTCACCGACATGGGCGCCATCGACAATTTCGTCGGCACCACCGTGGCCAAGTTCCTGATTTCGGTGTTGAGCCTGATCGGCACGGCCGCCGTGCTCTTGTGGATGCACTGGCCCCTGGCACTGTTCATCCTGTTCATGAATCCGGTGGTGGTATACCTCACCGTCATCATGGGCAAGCACGTGAAAGAGCTGAAGCGCCGCGAGAACGCGGCCTTCGAAGTCTTCCAGGAAAGCTTGACCGAGACTCTCGACGTCATTCGACCCTCCGCGCGGCCAATCGCGAGCAGCACTACCTGGAAGGTGTGGTCGGCCGCGCCCGGGACGTGCGCGACCACGGCGTGGCATTCGCCTGGAAGAGCGAAACCGCCAATCGCCTGTCGTTCATGGTGTTTCTCGTCGGCTTCGACATTTTTCGCGCCGTCAGCATGCTGTTGGTAGTGTTCTCCGATCTCACAATCGGGCAGATGATGGCGGTGTTCGGCTATCTGTGGTTCATGATGAGCCCCGTTCAGGAGGTGCTGAACATCCAGTTCGCCTGGTACGGCGCCAAAGCTGCCCTATCCCGCGTCAATCGGCTGTGGCTGCTCCGCGCCGAGCCCGAATATCCCCATGAGGTGAATCCTTTCGAGGGCAGGAAAACGGTGTCGATAAGCGTGCACGATCTGTGCTTCGCCTACGGCCACGGGCCGCTGGTGCTCGATCACCTGTCGCTGAACATCGCCGCCGGTGAGAAAGTGGCCCTGGTGGGCGCCAGCGGCGGCGGCAAATCCACCCTGGTGCAGGTCCTGCTGGGTCTCTACCCGCCCATGTCCGGCGAGCTGTGTTTCGATGGCGTGCCCGTCACGCGCATCGGACTGGACGTGGTCAGGGAGCACGTCGCCGTCGTGCTCCAGCACCCGGCGATGCTGAACGACACAGTGCGCACCAATCTCACGCTTGGCCGTGAACTGGACGAGGACAGTCTGTGGACGGCCCTGGCGATGGCCCAGATCGACGAGGATATCGCGGCAATGCCCCACGGCCTCGATGCCATGATCGGCCGACAGGGGATACGGCTGTCCGGCGGTCAATGCCAGCGCCTGGCTATCGCGCGCATGATGTTGTCGGATCCGAAGATGGTCATCCTCGACGAAGCGACCTCGGCTCTGGATACCGAAACAGAAGCCCGTCTGCACGACGCCCTGGGGGAATTTCTCACCGGCCGCACGACCCTCATCATCGCCCACCGCCTGAGCGCGGTGAAACAGGCGAACAGAGTTTATGTGTTCGACGCCGGCCGCATTATCGAAACCGGTGCCCACAACACGTTGATGGCGGCCGGCGGCCTATACGCCAAGCTCTACGGCAACTACCAGACAGCGTAGGTTTTAAATGGGGCAGATTTAAAAGGGGACAGATCTATTTATTCTGCGCCCGCGATTGCGGGCGCAGAATAAATAGATCTGTCCCCTTTTAAAACCTACGCGGACCTTCCCTGGTCGGCCACCGACCGCATTGCCTCTTGCACTTCCTCGGCGTCGCCCAGATAGCGGCTGCTGACAGGCTTCAGGGAGTCGTCCAGCTCGTATACCAGCGGCACGCCGGTGGGAATATTGAGACTTACGATGTCCTGGTCGGAAACATCGTCTAGATACTTGACCAGTGCGCGCAGCGAGTTGCCGTGGGCAACGATGATAACCCGCTTACCGGCACGCACGTCGGGGGCGATTACTTCGTGCCAGAGAGGAAGAAAGCGCGCGACGGTATCCGCCAGACATTCCGTGAGCGGAATGTCCCGCGGATCCAAACCCGCGTAACGTGGCTCGCTTCCCGGAAAGCGCTCATCGCTGCTATCCAGGGCCGGCGGGGGCGTGTCGTAGCTCCTGCGCCACAGGAGCACTTGGCTGTCACCGTACTCGCGCGCCGTCTCCGCCTTGTTGAGTCCCTGTAAGGCACCGTAGTGACGCTCGTTCAAACGCCAGGATCGGTGCACCGGGATCCACATCTGATCGAGTTCGTCCAGCACGATCCACAGGGTTCGAATGGCGCGTTTCAAAACCGATGTGTGGGCGACGTCGAACCGCAACCCCTCCTCGCCGAGTTGCTGACCGGCGCGGCGCGCTTGCGCCACGCCACGCTCGGTCAAATCCACATCGGTCCATCCAGTAAAGCGGTTTTCCCGATTCCAGGTGCTTTCACCATGGCGCAGCAGTACAAGAATTTTCATTTCATTTGCCAGCCAACGCCCTACGCGCTCCTAGACCGTGGGTTCCAGCGGCTCACCCCTCGTTTCGCTCTCCGGCTCGATGATCGGCAACCGATCCAGGGACTTCGGTCTGCCGACGCGAAAACCTTGAGCATAATCGACGCCCACTTCGCGAAGCTTTTCGAGAATCCCGTCATTTTCCACGAATTCCGCGATGGTGCGCTTGCCCATGACCTTTCCGATGTCATTGATGGATTTTACCATCGCCAGATTGATGGGATCGTCGACCACGTCTTTGACGAATACACCGTCGATTTTGAGAAAATCCACTTCGAGCTGCTTCAGGTAGGCGAAAGACGACAAACCGCTACCGAAATCATCCAACGCGAAGTGGCATCCCCAGCCCTTCAATGCCGTAATGAAACGGGTCGCACTGACCAGGTTGCTAATGGCCGCGGTCTCGGTGATCTCGAAGCACAGTTTCTCTGCCGGCACATCGGTTCCGTCCAGGCTGGATATCACGAACTGCAGGAAATCTTCGTCGGCAATGGAGTGGCCGGAAAGATTGATCGAGCACATGGAAAGCTTCTCGAGCTGCACCGGATGCTCGTCCAACCAGGAGAGAATTTTCTCCACGACCCAACGGTCGATCTTTACCGACAGGCTGTAGCGTTCCGCGGCCGGCAGAAATGCCCCCGGAGGCACCATCCGCCCACTGGCATCGCGCATGCGCAGAAGAACCTCGTAGTAGCCATGCCCGTCCGCTGCCAGCTCTGGAGGCGCGGACTCCGGACCAATATCCGAGAGGGCTCGAATCGGTTGCGCGCTCAAGCAGAATCGATCTTCTTCCAGAGCCTGATTGATTCGCGCCACCCATTGCATTTCCCCGTGCCGGCGCGCGAGCTCCATGTCCTCCGCGCGATAAACATGCACCCGGTTACGGCCCTGGTCCTTGGCCATGTAACAAGCCGTATCGGCGGCGCTCAACGCTGCTGCGACGCTCTCGCTGTCCGCGACCACGGGCACCAACCCGATGCTGACCCCGACGCTGAAGGTCTTGTTCTCCCAACTGAATCGAAACTCTTCGACGGTTTTGCGAAGCGTATCGGCGACTCGCTCGGCCTGGCGCAACGCGCAGTGCTCCATCAGCACGCCGAACTCGTCACCGCCGAGCCGCGCCAGCGTGTCCCTGTGCCTCACCTTCGAGCGCAGAACCTCAGAAAGCTGCCGCAGCAGCTCGTCACCGGCCACGTGCCCACAGGTATCGTTAATGACCTTGAACTGATCCAGATCCAGGTAGCAGAGTGCGTGGTGTGAATCCTCGGTGCGCGCCGTTTCCAACACCCGGGCCAGGCGATTTTCCAGCTCGCGGCGATTCACCAGCCCGGTAAGAGAATCGTGAGTCGCCTGATAGGACAGCTCCTGAGACAGATTGTGCGCTTCGGTGACGTCGCGACAGACGATTCTCAGCTCCGCGGGCGCGCTCGGCGTCTTTGGCAGCAACCGAATGCGCTCGTGAATCCAGAGCACCGACTGATCCTGGCGCACCATGCGAAACTCGAGCTCACTCTCAATCGGCCGATCACCGAATGCACTACCGATCTGCTCCCGAGCGAAGGACACATCCTCGGCGTGAATCAGCGTCCAGAAGGGTTCACCGATCAACGCTTCCTTGCTGTAACCGAGATAGTCGGCGCCGAACCGATTGACGGACGTGACCGTGCCGTCCTCGGCTACGGTGAAGTACATGTCGGGGGAATCGTCATAGAGGCCCTGGAAGCGCTCTTCGCTGAGTGCCAGTGCAGCCTCGGCACGTTTTCGTTCGGTAATATCCGTTCCGATACCGCCGATGCCGGCGATCTCACCTTTTGCGTCACGGATCGGAAACTTGACGACCAGCTGAGTGCGTTCGCTGCCGTTGCGCTTGATACGGTATTCCCGTTCGATGGCCTTACCTGATTCGAGCACCGCCCTCTCATGGGCACGAATCGCTTTGGCGGCTTGCGCCGGGTAGATGTCCGAGGTGCGGGAGCCGGAAACCGATTCCACGGTTTTACCGTGTTGTGCGGCATAGTTTCTGTTGACCAGAAGGTATCCACCGTGGGTGTCCTTGAGATCGATGGTGATGGGCGAGTGATCGAACACGGCACGCAATCGTTCCTCGCTCTCCCTGAGCGCCCGCTGGGCGTGCCGGCTGTCTCTCAAATCGCGCAGCAGCACCAGGATGAGCGACTGACTGTTCGATTTCAGCACCGAGGCGGCAATCTCCACGGGTACTTCGATACCGCTCTTGGTGCGACAGTCGAGTTCCAGGGTATAGGCGCGTCCGGCGATGCGCTTGGCGCTGACCAGGCGCCGCAATCCCGCCATGGCGTCCGGGAGCACTTTTGCCGCGGGCAGCTGTACAAGCTCACCAGGCGCGTATTCCAGAAGCCGCGCGACCCGCGGGTTGGCGTGCACGATACGCTCGTGCAGCGGATCGATGATCAGTATTCCTTCGTTGCTGGAGGCATTGATGTGCGCCAACTGCTCCTCGACCCGCGTCAAGCGCTCCTCGTAGCGCGCGCGAACCGAGCGCTGGACGCAGATCACCAGTTCCAGCGAATCGGCCGCCGTCATAAAAGGTGCGCAATCGCCAAGCGCGCTGGATTGCGCGGTCACTCCGGGGAAACCGTTGCCCGTGTCCACCACCACGCGCAGCTCCGGATCCTGCTTCCTGAGAGCCTTCACGGCCGGGCCTGCGGCGGAGTCCAGACAACGCTCGTCGACCACGACGACCGCGAAGTCTCCCGCGACGATTGCCGGGTCGGCCACCTCCAGCGGCCCGGCCGTCACCGGCTCCAGCCCTTCCGAGCGCAACAGACCCGCAAGCCTGCGCCTCCGGGGAACATCGTCGGCGATGATCAGAACCCGCCGCAACCTGTTCGGATGGCCGCTCTGATTCACGGGCACCTGCCTGCGGAGGCCGCGGGCGTCGCCGGCGCCATCAGCTCGTCCACCAGCTCCATGACCAGGGTGAGCGCGCCACGATTCTCTTCCACGAACTCGCGCCCCCGCTGGCCGGCCACATGGCGAAGATTGGCGTCCTGCATGTACTCCACCACCGCCGCACCGAGTTCATCCTTGTCCTCGACCTTCCGGCCAGCCCCCGCTTGCGAGAGCCTTTCGCTGATGTCGACCACATCGTGCACGTACGGCCCGAAAATGACCGGAATACCGAGGGCCGCCGGCTCGAGCATGTTGTGGCCGCCTTCCTGCACCAGGCTGCCGCCCACGAACGCCACATCGGAAGCCGCGTAGAACAGCGGCAACTCCCCCAGGGTGTCGCCGATGAAAACGCTGGCATCCACGCATGTCGCCGGAGATTCGGATCGCGTGAGCGTGACATGCCCGAACTTTTTCGCCAACGCCGCCACCGACGCGGCCCGATCGGGATGGCGCGGCACCAGCACCAGCAGGCTGTCCGGCAGCGCTTGGCGCACTGTCTCGAAGGCCTGCAGAACCTGCTGCTCTTCGCCATCATGGGTGCTGGCGGCGATCCAGACTCCCCGGTCGACGCCAAAGCAGCGTCTCAGCACCTGCGCCTCTTCGCCGAGACTGGCGGGAAGACGCACGTCGAACTTGGTGTTGCCGGTTACCCGAACCCGGTCCGGGCGGGCCCCCAGAGACACCAGGCGCGCGGCATCCTGCCGGGTTTGTGCGGCAATGCCGCTGACGCTGGCGAGCATCTGGCGCGCGGTGCTGGCCACGCGCCGATAGCTGGCCGCGGATCGCTCGGAGAGGCGCGCGTTGGCAAGCAGCACCGGGATGCGCTGCCTGGAGCACTGGTGCAGAATATTCGGCCACAGCTCCGTTTCCATGATGATGACGAGCTGCGGATGCACCCGTGCCAGGAAGCGGCGTACCGACGCCGGCAGATCGTAGGGTGCGTAGCGGTGCAGGACGCGGTTGCCAAGCGCCTGTCGCACGCGCTGCTGGCCGGTGGGAGTGGTGGTGGTCACGACGATGCGAAGATCCCGGTCGCCGGAGCGCAACGCCCGCACTAGCGGCACCGCTGCCTGAACCTCGCCGACGGAAACCGCGTGGATCCACACGGTTCGCTGGTCTCCCGGCAAAGCAGGAACGCGACCGAAGCGTTCACCCCACCGCTCCCAGTATCCCGGGTCGCGATGCCCACGCCACGCCAGGCGCAGAAAAATAAAGGGCAATGCCAGATAGTGAAGAGCGCTGTAGAGCTGTCTCACCACGCCCGGTCGTCCCTCCCCAGATCACCGCAGTCCAAACCCCCTGCAGATTGCGCGCCGTAGGCCTGAAACAAGGCTAGCGATACTAACACAAGGGGTTGCACTCAAAGCCGGCACCGGTCACGGTACTGGATTGATTCATGCGTTAAAGCTGCCTACGATGCATCGCTTCGCCGCACTTGCGGATTGCCGCCAGGCGTTTTTCCGGGCTCGACCAACATGACGCGTACCGCCTTCGTTCTGATCTTGATGATCGCATCCGCGGCCTGCCCGGCTGCAACCATGCGCATGGATCGGTTCGTGGCGAGCTTCGTGCTCAAGATTTTCGGTACCACCGTCGGCAGGAGCGAGTGGCGGCTGGTACCGGGCGAAAACGAGCAGTTCCTGTGGGAATCTCGCAGCGAAACTGCCGGCGCCGGCGCACTCATCAGCGATGTGTACATAACAGAACGCAGTGAGTCGGAACTCTACGGCCAGACATTTCGACCCCTCGTTTATCGCTACAGCCGCTACGGAAAGAACGCGGTCCGGAATATCCAGGTGACCTTCGACTGGGACAACGGCGTCGTTCTCAATACCGCCAAGGGGCACACTTGGAGCATGTCCGTGCCTCCGCAAACCCTGGACAAGCTCAATTATCTGCTGGCATTGATGCGCGACCTTGCCGACGGCAAACGCAGCATGCGGTACACCATCGCCGACGGCGGACAGCTCAAAGTCTACGACATGCGCGAAGTCGGCACCGAGACCCTGGAAACGGCCCTGGGGACATTGAAGACGGTGAAAATTCGGCGCCTTCGCCACAAGGACGACCGCGAAGCGACCCTGTGGTGCGCGCCGGCGCTGGGATTCCTGCCGGTCAAGCTGGAACACCGGGACCGCGATGGCCGGCTGGTATCCATGACCATACAGAGCATCGAAGGGATGCCGCCAACCGTCGTCAAGAATCCCGGTGGCTGACAGGGCCTGGCCTCAATCTGCACGTCGAAGCCGGCGCAGCGCCCCCGGAGAGTCCACGTCGAGAAGCACACCGTCATCGTCCATGGGAATTTCGCAAAGCAGCTCGGCATATTCCCCCAGCAGATGACGGGCGCCCACGTCTCCTTTGATTTCGCGCATCTCGGCGAAGAAGCGGCGCGCCCACAAGATCGGGTGACCGCGTTTGCCCGCCCACGTCGGCACGCAGACGGCCCTGCCCTCCAGGGGATCGAAGGCCTCGACGAGTCTCTTGATGTGCGCGGAGGTCACCCGCGGCATGTCGCCCAGGCAAACGAGTGCGGCGTCCACGTCTGGTGCCAGAGCTTCCAGCCCCCTGGCTAACGAGGTGCTGAGACCATCGGCATAGCGGGGATTGTGCACCAGATGCACATCACGCCCGGCAAGCGCCCCGGCCACCTGCTGGTGCTGGTGCCCGGTGACCACATAGACGCCGCCGTTGATTCCCGCCTGAGTGCCGGCAATAGCCGCATCCACAGCCCGTGCCACCATGGGAATGCCGTCGATGCTGGCCAGCAACTTGTTGCACACTCCCATGCGCCGGGACTGCCCGGCCGCCAGAATCAGCGCCGCGATGCGGGGCACGCGGTCGCGGCTAACCCTTTCCGGCGACGCCGCCAACCGTGGTTGCGCGCGATGGACGGTCTCTTTGAGCAGCCCGCCCACGCCCATGGCCATGATATCCGCCGCCACCACCGGCAGACCCGCCAGCAAGCGCTCGAGCACCTGGTCGAAACCGTTGAACTTCGGCGAACGTGCGCAGCCCGGCAGACCCAGAATCGGTGTGTCGTCACGATGGGCCAGCAGCAGCAGATTTCCCGGGTCCACCGGCATGCCGAAATGATCCAGCCGGCCACCAACGCCGACGATGGCGGCCGGCACCACATCCCGGCGATCGACGATGGCGGATGCGCCGACGATGAGCACCATCTGCGGGTCGGCGGCCAGCAGCTCGACCAGGGTGCGGGTGAGCGGTTGCTGGCGGTGCTGACAGCGCTCCTCCCACAGGAGGCGGCTGCCGAGCGCCTCCAGGCGCTGGCCGATGACCTTTGCGGTCTTATCCAGCACCCTGTCCCTGGTACCGGGCAACTGCGTCTGCACCAGTGCCACGTCCATGGATCGGAAGGCCGCCACACGCAGCGCCCCCCGGGCCGATTGCAGGGCAGCCTCGGCTTGGCGCAGGTGACGCGAGGGCACGGCGAAGGGAATGATCTTGACGGTGGCCAGCAGCTGATGCGCCGACACCCGGGTATTTGCCGCCAGGGTGGCCACGGTCATGGCCTCGTTCACCCTGTTCATGCCGTCCAGCCCATGCGCATCCACGAGCAGAAGCCCGCCGCTTTGCGCCGACAGGTTGCAGCGCCCGGTAAAGGGCCGGCCGATGCCCACGCCCTCACCGGCCAGCGCCGTTGCCAGGGTGGCCGCGGCCACATCCTCGGCCACGTCGTCCGCCTCCAGCCGCGCCACCACCACCTCGGCGTAACCGGCCTCGCGCAACGCCACGGCATCCTCGGCAACCAGGACCCGACCCTTCTTGAACACGCCACCGGCCACCCGCATGCCGTGGGCCAGAATCGCCCCGGCGCATTCTTCCACTGCCACGGCACCGAACTTCACGGGCATGCCCCTCGGTGCAGCACCTGCGTCATCTCGGCGAGAACGGAGGTGGCGATCTCCGCTGCCGAGCGGGCGCCGATGTCGAGCCCGACGGGCCCGTGAAGCCGCTGGAGGCCGTCGGCATCGAAACCGGCGGCGGTCAGTCGTTGCAAGCGTTTGGCATGGGTGCGACGACTGCCCAGGCAGCCGATGTAGAAGGCATCGGAACCCAGGGCGGCCGCCAGCGCCGGGTCATCCAGCTTCGGATCGTGGCTCAAAGTCACCAGCGCGCAACGCGCGTCCAGATTCTCCCCGGCCAGCGCGTCGTCGGGCCAGTCGCCGAGTACCCGAAGCCCGTCGAAGCGCTGTGGCGAAGCAAAGGCGCGGCGCGGATCGATCACCGTGACAGAATAGCCGAGCATGGCGGCCATGGGCGCCAGCGCCTGGGCGATGTGCACCGCGCCGACGATGTACAGACGCAATGGCGGGTTGAAGACATGCAGAAATGTTCTGCCCGCGTCCGATGGATCGAGAATGGCACTGCGTCCCACCCGCAACGCCTCGCGCGCGGCGCTGACGACTTCGGCGCCTAGCCCGCCGCCATCATCGCCGGTGGCGAATACCAGCGCCTGGCTTCCCGATGCGAGCTCCGTCACCAGCACCACCGGGCGAGCGTCGGCTCGCGCCGCCAGTAATTGCTCGAACAGCGCGCGCTTCATGACTCCAGTGGTTCCACGTAAACCTGCACCTTGCCGCCGCAGCTCAAGCCCACTTCCCAGGCAGTCTCGTCACTGACACCGAAGTCCAGCAACCGCGGTGTGCCGCTGGCGATGACCTCCAGCGCCTCGCCGACCACGGCGCCCTCGATGCAGCCGCCGGACACCGAGCCCAGAAACGCGCCGTGCTCGTCCACCAGCAACTGGCTGCCCACCGGCCGCGGCGACGAGCCCCAGGTGGCGACCACGGTGGCGATGGCCACGCGGCGCCCCGCCGCCTGCCACTGGTCGGCCGTCTCCAGCACCTGCGCGCTGTAATCGCTCAACGCCTGCGGACCAACCATTGGGATACCCCCTCCTGGTGCCGTGTACCCACCTGGGACAGGACCTCGGCGAGTTCCTCCAGGCTGCTCAAATTATGCACGCTGCGAAAATCGTCCACGTGGGGCAGGATCGCCCGCATCCCTAAGGAGCGGGGCGCGAAGTCCTCGTACCGCAACAGCGGATTCAACCATATCAAGCGCCGGCAGGATTTGTGCAAGCGCTCCACCTGGTCACCCAGACCCTCGCCGGCATCCCTGTCCAGGCCGTCGGTGATCAGCAGCGTCACCGCCCCCTGGGCGAGCACGCGACGCGACCAGAGGCGATTGAACTCGGCCAGGCAGGCACCGATCCGGGTGCCACCGCTCCAGTCGGAGACCGCGTCCGAGAGCCGTTCCAGGGCCACGTCCACGTCCTTTTCCCGTAGATAGCGGGTCACGTTGGTGAGCCGGGTGGCGAATACAAATGAGGTAACTCTGCCGCGATCTGCTGCTAACGTGTGGGCAAAATGCAACAACATGCGAGAATATCGACCCATGGATCCCGAGATGTCGCACAGGATCACCAGCGGTGGCGGCCGCCGGCGCCGGCGGCAGCGCTCCAGAGGAATGATACTTGGGCCTGCGCGCAGGGCGCTGCGCAGACTGGCGCGCATGTCGACCCGGGTGCCCAGCCGGTGGCGGCGATAGCGGCGCACCGGCACCCGCGCGAGCAGCAGGCGCATACGCGCCACGGCAGATTTTGCACGCGCAACCTCCTCACTGCTCATCTGCTCGAAATCCTTGTCCTGCAACACCTCCCGCGCCGACCAGCTGAGTGTGGCATCCAGCTCGACTTCGGTGGCTGGCGGCTGCTCGCCAGCCTCGGCCGCCGGACCGCCCCTGAAGGCATCGCCCAGGCGACGGCGCAGATGCTGTTGCGACATCCCTTGCGGGTAATCGAAGGCCGGCAACACCATGGCCATCATGCGCTCGAGCAGGCGCGGGTTGCGCCAGAAGATGTGAAAAGCCTGATCGAAAAGCTCCCGATGGGTGGCCCGATTGACGAACACCGCATGCAGCGTCCAGTAGAAATCGTCCCGGTCGGCGAGGCCCACGGCGGCCACGGCGTTCACCGCATCCAACACCCTGCCGGGACCGATGGGGAGTCCCGCAGCCCGCAGCACCCGCGCGAAGTGTAAGATGTTCGCGAGCAGGTGCCCGTGCCCGGAAGTGGCGGCGCTGGATTCAGTCATGGGCCGATTCCATCGTGGGCATCTCCGGGCTGGTGGCAGACCGGCGCCACCCCGCCCTCATGGGCCGATGCGCCCCGACGCAAGCGCGGTCTTGATCTCGTCGAGTAAGCGGGCCGCCTCGCTGCCGCGCAGCTTGGCGATGTCATCCTGATACTTCAACAGCGCACCCACGGTATCGTTGATGACGGCCGCATCCAGCTCCAGCACGTCCAGCTGGGTGAGCGCCTGAGCCCAATCGATGGTCTCGGCGACACCCGGCAGCTTGAAGAGATCCATCTCGCGCAGGCCCTGCACGAAGGCGACCACCTGGCGGCTCAAGCCCGCGTCAGCATCCGGCACCTTGAGGGCGAGGATCGCGAGCTCACGCTCGGCGCTCGGATAGTCCACCCAGTAATAAAAGCAGCGCCGCTTGAGCGCATCGTGAATTTCCCGGGTACGGTTCGAAGTGATGACCACCAACGGCGGGTGCTGCGCGGTGATCGGCCCGATCTCGGGGATGGTGATCTGATAGTCCGATAACAGCTCCAGCAGATAGGCCTCGAAGGGTTCGTCGGCACGGTCCAGCTCGTCGATGAGCAGTACCGGCGGGCCTTGATCGTGGGGCTCCAGGGCCTGCAGCAATGGCCGCTCGATGAGAAAGCGCCGCGAGAACACATCGTCGCCGAGCTGCTCACGGCTCTTACTGCCCTCGGCTTCCGCCAGCCGGATCTCGATCATCTGCCGGGCGTAGTTCCACTCGTAGACCGCCGACGCCACATCCAGTCCCTCGTAGCACTGCAGGCGCAGCAGACGCCGGTCCAGGGTAGCCGCCAGCACCTTGGCAATCTCGGTCTTGCCGACGCCGGCCTCGCCTTCCAGAAACAGCGGCCGGTGCAACTTGAGGGAGAGGAAGACGGCGGTCGCGAGACTGCGATCCGCCAGGTAGTCGCCGGCCTTCAGCAGCGCGTGGGTTTCGTCGACGTTGGTTGGAAGCAGCATGTGCCCATGATACCCCGACGGCGGATGCGATTTTACCGGAGCCGCCCAGGAGCAAGCGAAGCTCGGGACAGATTTCAAATCTGTCCCTGAAAAATTCGCGAGCAAGTGCAATCCCCGGAGGGGACTTGCTACCTACAGGAAGAGATCAAACTGACCGCACCCCGCCCTCTTCTTTCCTGCGGGCGATAAATTCAGTCAGCTCGTCGCTGCGTGCAGCGTCCAGGGGCGGCGGCTCGAAGTCGGCGAGAATTTCCTGGTAGAGCTTGTTGGCGCGTTC
>SMUX01314304.1_pt1 | contig 21138 bp, 19 predicted proteins | sample 2456431 | NCBI WGS metagenome assembly SMUX01 (sample SAMN11095930, study PRJNA526329) | marine sediment metagenome | biome: Marine sediment; feature: Surficial sediment; material: Deep marine sediment; isolation source: Hadal surficial sediment | place: Pacific Ocean | collected 2014-11 | depth... | reverse complement strand
GCGCAGCCCGCCGAGGGAGTAGCCATCAAGGTGAACAGCACCGGGAATGTGGCCGCGAGCGTAGTTCTTGTCGGCACGAGCATCGACGACGCGAACCGTCGGATCGGACAGACGACCGGCGAGCCAATCGGTCTCGGCCAGCAGCTCCGGATGAGGGTAGCCGCGCTCACGAATGGGAATGGGCATGCATTGCTCCGATCGGTTCTTGCGCGATGAAGCGGCGGCATCAACGATGAGAAGCCCCTTCTCGCGAGACGTTGCGTTTCTCTGCTCCTTAGCTAAAATACCATGGCCGCAAAAGTCAAGCAGTTCAACGTTTAGAGAACAGTTGGTCCGTTACTATGGCGTCTACAGTAACGTCTTCACGGGAAAGAGAAAAAAGGAGAAAGTCGAAGAAGAACCGACCCAAGTCACGGAGGTCCCCGCTCCACCCATCTCCAGGAAGTTAAAGAGACGCTGGTCCCACTTCATCCGCAAGGTCTACGAAACAGATCCCCTTGTCTGCGCCAAGTGCTCCGGCGAAATGAGCATCATTAGCTTCATCGACCAAGGTGCGGTCATCAAAAAGATCCTTGAGCACTTGGGTCTGTGGGAGGAATCTCATGCACCGCTAGATCGAGGTCCCCCGCAGAAAGAGATTACTTTTGACCCTTCCTACGGTTCGATTAACTCACCACAATTGACAAATTTTCACCTCTGACGCCCTCAGGAATAAAGAGGAGGGCACTAGGGTAAGCTATCGTGAGTCAAGATCTTGCCATATTTCTGAAGTCCAACTGGAGTATAACGGAGGAGTGGATTTAGAGAAACGAAATATGTTAGATTGCCGCCAATAGTAAATTTCCCCCTTCCAGCAGGGATTTTTCTGATTGCTATGATGAACTACAAACGCTACGGGGTCTACCGCAAAAAAATAATGGTCACCCAGTGACCCTTTCGTGCCCAAAATAGCCCTAACAGGGGGTTAAACCGCACAGGCCGATATCGGATAAGTTATTGTTTTTATGGCCATGATAAATAGCGACAGGGCCGTAGCTCTCGTTACTGGCGCGGCGACAGGGATCGGGCGTAGTGCCGCGCTGGCGCTAGCCAGAAGCGGTTACCACGTAGTTATCAATTATAGTCGCAGCGAAAAAGCGGCTAAGACTACGGCTCGAGATGCCGAAGCCGCGGGGGCGCGCACACTGGTCTATCGCTGCGACGTCAGCGATGACGCATGCGTGCGTACCATGCTCGAAGCGACCGAAAAAGAATTCGGGCGCCTGGATGTGTTGATCAACAACGCAGGCACGACTATCGCCGTGGAACCGAAAAACTTGGAGGGTGTAACGGTCGAGGATTGGAACCGTGTATTTGCAGTCAACGTCCTCGGAATATTTCTCGTCACCCGGGCTGCGGTGCCGATGCTGCGCCAGTCCCCCAACGGGTGCATCGTCAATACCTGCAGCATTGCGGGTGTGCGCCCCAGCGCACAGGCGCTGCCCTACGCCGCCAGTAAGGCCGCAGTGGCGAACCTGACGAAGACCCTCGCCAACGCGCTCGGGCCTGAGGTGCGCGTGAACGCGGTTGCCCCAGGGTGGATGGAGGGGGACTGGATGAAGAAAATGCTCGGTGAAAACTACGACGGGCTGATGGCGCGTCGTGCCCGCTACACACCCCTCAAACGCTGCTGCACGGCCGACGATGTTGCGGAAACCATGCTGAACCTCATCATCGGTAATCGCTTTATCACCGGCGAAATCATAGTCATCGATGGTGGATTTTCTAGTACGACCTAGCCGGACTTACTGCGAGACGTGATAAGGACTGCGAAGGATGCTTGAAGGAGTTGTCCGGTTTCCACCCGAATGCGCCGCGCGCTACCGTGCGAAAGGTTACTGGGAGGACCGCTCTCTGAGAGAGACATTCGACGAAGTCTTCTCCAAGTACGCCGAACGGCTAGCGGTCATCGACCGGGACCGCTATGTCACCTATGCTGAGATCAACGAGCGCGCAACGCGCTTGGCGCTAAACCTGCTCGACGAAGGGCTCAAGCCGCTCGACCGCATCGTCATGCAACTTCCGAATGTTGCCGAGTTCGTTTACCTGTACTTCGCCCTGCAGAAAATCGGGTGCATTCCAATCATGGCACTACCCACACACCGCTATCGTGAGATCAACCAGTTCGTTGAGCTGTCAGATGCAGTCGCATGCGCGACGCCGGATCGAGTTGGGGACTTTGACTACACCAAACTGATCCACAGAGTCCGTGCTGCGCGCCGGACTCTGCGCCTTGGCATCATTCTAGGCGATGCCCCCGAGGGCTTTCTATCGCTCACCGAGCTGATCGAGCGCGAGAGCAAGCGATCAGCCGAAGATCTCAAGGCCATCTCGATCGATGCGGAAGACCCCGCACTATTCCAGCTTTCCGGCGGCACGACGGGCGTGCCGAAGCTGATTCCGCGGACCCACAACGACTACGTTTACAACTCCAGGGCGGCCGTGCGAGTGACGGCCGTCGGGCCTGACAGTGTGCTTTTAAATGTCCTACCGCTTGCGCATAACCTGCCACTGGCCTGTCCGGGATTGCAGGGCTTTCTCTTGAGTGGCGGAAAGGTGGTTCTCTCGACCTCGACACAAGCGGCCGACCTCCTTCCTTTGATCGAGCGCCACCGGGTAACGCATATTCACGTCGTTCCCGCACTGCTCATCCGATGGATCAACGACCCGCTGATCGAGAAGTTCGATCTCATGTCCTTAGAGGTAATTCAGAGCGGTGGCCAACGGCTGCAACCGGAAATCCGCCGCCGCACCAAGGAGCTAATTCCCAACGTCACCGTGCAGGAAAACTTCGGCATGTCCGAAGGCATGCTGATGTTCGTTCGATTGGATGATCCAGACGACGTAAGGATGGAGACGGTCGGGCGGCCCATCAGCACCGACGATGAGGTTCGACTCGTGGATGATGACGACAAGGAAGTCGCACCGGGAGACGTGGGTGAGTTCCTGGTGCGTGGCCCCTACACGCTACGGGGCTATTACGGCGTACCCGAATATAATGCCCAGGCCTTTACGTCCGACGGCTTCTACCGATCCGGCGATCTGATGCGGCAGCACCCGTCCGGAAATTATATGGTTGAAGGCCGCAAGAAGGATCTGATCAACCGGGGCGGGGAGAAAATCAGCGCCGAGGAGATCGAGAACCTCATCCTGACTCAACCTACCGTCCAAAACGTCGCCTGTGTCCCGATGCCCGACCCTGTACTAGGCGAGCGCTTGTGCGCCTGCGTGATCTTGCGCAGACACTGCTCCCTGAGCTTGGAGGAACTCGTAGCCTTTCTCGCCGACCAGGAAATCGCCAAACATAAGTTTCCCGAACGGCTAGAGATAATGGACGAGTTCCCGCTATCCCCTTTCGGAAAGGTGTCAAAAAAGGATCTCACGGAGAGAATCGCACGCAAGCTCAAGGAGGAAGGCAAGACCTTTTGATTTTAGATCTGCGATTTTAGATTTTAGATTAGCAAACCCGAATGGTGGCAACTTAGGCAGTCCATTTTGGAGTTTTGAATTAGCGCACCAAACTAGTAGATGCACATGAGAATCATCGACCTTCATTGTTATCCGAATACCGACCCGTGGATTAAGTCTCAGGGCCCCTACGTGGAGGCGCTGGGAAAATACTGGAAGCGTAGTTGGACAGGCAAGACAGAGAACGAGGTGATAGAGGAGTTTAATAAAGCCACAGTCGAGGCCGTACTCGTGGCCTTTGACATCGAGACGGTCACAGGCTCGCCCCCTTGTTCAAATGACTACGTGGCCAAGATGCGTGACGACAACCCAGGCGTGATCTTACAGGCATGGGGAGCGGTCGACCCGTTCAAGGGGGACCGCGCCATAGAAGAAGCGAAGAGGGCGATCAAGGACCTCGGGATGCTCGGCTTTCATTTTCATCCCATCATGGGCCACTTTTCCGTCGATGACCGCAAGCTCTATCCCCTTTGGGAGACCATAAACAATCTCAAAGTCCCGGTGATGATCGATGTTGGAACCACGGGCATGGGGGCCGGGATGCCCGGCGGTCTGGGCACAGTCATCAGGCACGCTCACCCAGCCGCGGTCGATCGGCTCGCAGCCGACTTCCCGGAGCTCAGCATCGTCGCGGCACACCCGGGATGGCCCTGGACGGAGGAGATGATCGCCGTTGCCCTTCATAAGGGCAACGTCTCGTGGGAGTTATCGGGTTGGGCGCCAAAATACTTTTCAGAATCGTTGAAACGCGATATCATGAATCGACTGCAGGACAAAATCATGTTCGGCAGCGATTATCCCAGCATTCCCTACGAGCGACTCTTCAAAGAATGGAAGGAGTTGGACTACTCCGCTACCCTCATGGAAAAAATTTTTTTCGGTAATGCTGAGCGCATTTTGGGCTTGTGACCGGAAATGGTGATTACTGCGCAACTAAGGTCTGGGAATGCGTGCCGGAAGAACCGATCTGGTCAACGCGATAGGCCGAACGAGCTGATATCTCCCCCGGAAAAGAATGTGCCGATGAGGTTGCCGCGTGTGATCGGAAGATCGACACGTGACGGTTGCCGCTCATTGTGGTAAACGGTGACCCGAGCCGAGCTTGGCCGCCACAGGTGGTTGCGTGCGAGCGCCTGGAGGGAATTTAGCGGCGGCTCGTTGTCGGCGCCCTTGATGCGGACTGCGATGCGCTCACCGGCCTGGAACAACCGACCCGTGGGCACGATCGGAATCCGTAGCTCGTAATCTTGCCTAGCTCCAGCAGCTCACCGCTCCTGATGCGCCAAAACCGGCTCCCAGGGCTCGCTATCGTCTCGCAGGCGGCGCTGCGAGGTGCGCAGCCAGGCGCGCGTCAGCTCATGCTCCTTGCCTTCCCGGTCTATGAGCAACAATGTTACGAACAATAACGCCTCCGTGTCAGTGGTAGAAAGATACAAGGTCAGGACGCTCGGACCCAGCAGCTCGGTGTTCTCGACGAGCGGCGGCGTTGAATAGATCAGCGAGCCGTGTTCGAAGCTCGACTCGGTGAAGGAATCAGCGCCCTCGTTCGGCCAGAGTTCGTGCTCGCTGAGCATGCCGTCGGCGTGGAGATAGAACGTCGTCCAGCGCGCCTCGGGCGGCGGCCAATCGTTCAGCGATTTCCACTCGCCGGTGGGCGGAATGAAGCATCGGATCGGCGGCTCCTCCATGATGCCGTTTTCGATGCCCTTGAGCCAGTAGTCAAACCAGCGCAGCGACTCGTCCTGGTACTGGTAGACCGGACGGTCGAGATAGATCCCCGGGCCGATGACCATCTTTTTGGGCCCCTTCCACTCCTTCCAGGCGGTGAATGCACCGGGCAGGTGGGCACCGTAGTTGCCCCAGCAGCCGCCCAATTATACTGGGACCACCGCGTCCGCGTCTCGAGCGTTACGCTCGTGCCAGAACGGACCGTCGAATGGATTCAACAGGACGTCGACACCGACCCTTTCCTTGACAAGGCTACGGTAGTTGGGGCGGTGCAGGCTGTTGCGCCAGTGGGTAAGGAAACCGTGCGCCAGGATGCCGCCGTGGTATGAGCGGTGGCGATATTCATCGGTTCCCGCGAATGGTGCGAAGATGGCCTTTAGCGGCTTTGGGCCGGCGGCGGCGACTGACTTCGCCAGCTTTGCGAAGTAAGAGACGCCGAACATTCCCACGTTGCCGCTGCTCCAGGGCTGGCCCGCCAGCCATTCGATAAGATGGCAGATGTCCTGGATCACGAGCGGACCCAGCAGCTGATAGAACCCCTCCGACTTCCCCGTGCCACGCACGTTGAAAACAGCGTGGATGTAACCGCGGCGCGCGAAAAAGGTCGAATCACCGCTTTCCATGTAGCCGCGCATGGGAGTGAAGCCGACAGGACGTAAGGGTGGCGACTACAGATCCTTGTTATAGGCGTGAGCGCCAAGGATCACGGGGAATCGCTCGGATGATGCGGGACGGTAGATGTTTCCGTCCAGCGCCGTACCGTCCGGCATGCGAACCTGCACGTCCCGCTCTACCGTAACGCCGTACTTCCGTTCCGATGTGGACCACTTGCGTGTGAACATGAAATCGGACCCTCCCTCGGAATTTTCGTCTCCCAATTGAATTACGACCCCAGTACACTAAGCGCAACGAGATGTCTAACCTATCCCCCCCCCAAGCCACTCGCTCTGGAATTGACCCATGCCCGGGGAGTTGCTAGGGTACACCCCACAAGCGATGGTCATTTTGTGACCAAACACCCTGCTTATCCTAAGTCAAAGTTCGACTCTCAGCGGGCGAACCAAAAAGTCTGTAAGGAGAGATCATGGCAACAAAGTTGAATTTTGGTATTCTGCTCCCAACCAGGGGTGTCATCCTGGCGCAGAAGGAAAAACCGGACCTCAGTCCCATCTTCGATATGGCCCAGACCTTAGAGGAGTCCGGATACCATTCCCTCTGGGTCGGTGACAGCGTTACCGCAAAACCACGTCTTGAAGTATTCACCATTCTATCGGCCCTGGCAGTAAAAACGCAATCCATCAAGCTCGGAACTTCAGTTGTCATCGCAGCGCTGAGAAATCCTGTCCTATTGGCTCAGACTCTGGCCACCGTTGATATCCTGGCGTCCGGAAGGCTGATCTTGGGGGTCGGGGTGTCCCGCATGGACAAAATGTTCGAGGAGGAATTTACTGCATGCGGGGTTCCATTTCACCAGAAGGCCGGAAGGCTTGAAGAGGTTTTGAGGATCATGAAGAGACTCTGGGCCGAGGATGATGTCACGATTCCCAACAAGTACTATACCATCAACAACCTATCGCTCCTCCCCAAACCTGTCCAAAAGCCGGGCGTTCCCATCTGGATTTCCAGCAACGATGTGGACAAGGGACTGAAGAGGGTGGCAACACTGGGAGACGCGTGGATTACCAATATTCCCTCCCTTCCAGTGTTCAAGGAATCCTGGGAGAAAGTTGAGAGATATGCAGCGGAAATCAAAAGAGATCCAAAACGGATCGAACGCTCCCTCTATTTGACCATTAACGTAAGTCCAGACGGCCCCAAGGCACGAAAAGAAGGGGAAGAATTTCTCACCGCCTACTACCACAAACCCTTCGACGTGATCTCCAAGGAATTGGTCGTAAAGTGCGGGAGCAGCGATGAAGTGGCAAAATTCATCAAGGCCTATGCGGACGCTGGAGTAACGACCTTCATCCTGCGCCTCGCCGCCAAGGACCAGATAGGACAACTCCGGGTTTGTACAGAGGAAATACTGCCCCAATTTCAATGAAAGTTAGAGGATAAATTATGACATCTAAATGGCTGGATCTTTCTCACGATTTCTTTGAAGGAATGCCCTATAATAAATTGCTCGGGCCACCCAAGATCGAACCCGTGTACACACTGGACGATCATCTCTTCCAGATTACCCGGTACACCTTCCTCACTCATTTTGGAACTCATATGGATGCCCCGAATCACTTTATCCGAGGAGGTAAGTCCGTCGACCAGATTCCACCGGACCAAACGGCTGGACCTGCAGTGGTCCTCGATCTTCCCAAACCTCCTTGTGCGGAGATAACGGTTGCTGATCTCGAAAAGGCAACGCCAAAGGTCCAGCGCGGCGATATTGTTTTTTTACGTACGGGGTGGGGTGCAAAATTCGACGCAGAGGACTATCACGATCATCCCTATCTCTCGGGGGAAAGCGCCAAGTGGCTGGTGGATAGTGGAGCGAAAATGGTTGGTGTCGACTTTATCACTGTGGACCTTCCACCACAGCTAAGAGAGAAGGGCTTTGCCTGTCCGGCCCACACGACACTGCTCGGCAGTGATGTCTTGATCCTTGAGAATGTCTATCTGGAAGAAGTGGCCGGGAAGAGACTAGAAGTCTTTTGCTTCCCCATAAAGATCCGCGGGGCAGACGGTGCTCCAACCCGGGTCATGGCCCAGGCCAAAGGTTAAATGGTTGCAAAAGCCTTTTTGTAGAAGCGCTCGTCGACGTATTTTCCCGGTTTGGGGACCGGCGGCTTCATCAGCCCCGCCGTCTCGCGCAGTTGCAGGATCATCCGTATCCCTTCCATGTCGATCGGGCTGCGCGGTGTGAAGCCGAATCTGGGACTGATGCTCTCTTCGTACATCTTTTCGGCCCTAGCTTTGGACCCCTTGTTCTCGGGCCCACGAAGTCGTTGGGCTGCGGGTCCGCCCCCTGTCCTTCGGCCCATGCGATGACATTGTCCGCGTTGTTGAGGATCAGGTCGTACCTGCCGCTGATGAGGTTACGCAACAGAGTTGGGGAGTCGGTGACGCGGTCGAGCGCCCAAGCGGGTGCCGGACAGGCAAAGGGGTCAGTCCTCCTTCGTTTTGAGGACAATATCCGATAACGGGTGATTATGCCAACTCGACCTACAAATGAGTTTTTGATAGGAACCGTAAAGCCTGCGGCCTAGGCTCGTTCTACAGCAAAGCGGACTTTTATCCTTTCTCACAACGCAATTCAACGGCGCTTCAGTGCAATCTGGCGGAATTAGGTGGAGGCTGGGTATGAGTATTTGAACCGACTCTTCCTTTGACCAACGGGAATGGCAGAAGTCGGATTGTCCGCAGCATTTTGAAAGGTATAGAATTGCTCACTATCTAAATTCAGGTACAATGTCCTGAGCTATCTTTTCTATCAGTTCCAACCTGTCGCCTTTCAGAACGAGGGTTACCTGGTTAATGCCCAGGCCTTCTATTCTCTTCAAACCTCGTATGCAATCGTCGATCGTCCCCGCTAAGGCGAATTTATCGATTAACTGATCGCTGATATGCCCAGAATGAGTGGCTCCAGCGGCGCCATGCTGGGAGTAATCATATTTGGCCCTCAAGGCATTCACCGTGTCATCAGACAAACCGATCTCAGGAACCTCTGACGCCATATGGCTTCCACGTTCAGTAGGGGAAAAGCCTGTCGCAAAATGGATCATTGACCCAACGACACCGCTGACGTCCCTTTTAGCCTTCTCTCTGTTAGCAGATATAGCGCATGGAATCCACGCAATTGCCCGAATTTCATTAGGATCTCTCCCCGCTTCTTGCGCACCCTTTTCAACATGGGATAGCGCGTATTTAACAGCAGCCTCTTCAGTTCCAACAGCCATGATTGCACCATCAGCAACCCTACCCGCGAGCTGCAGCATTCGCGGTCCCGTTGCTGCCACATATATTGGGACGTTGCATGGGTGCAGTAAATTCACCTTCTTACCATTGAATTCCACCGCCTCGCCACGCATTAAACTTTTCAGCATGATAACGTATTCTTCGAACTTGGACACTGGCGATGGTTTCAAACCTGCCATGAAGACTGCGCTATCTCCCCTTCCGATTCCCAAGAAAGCTCTACCGTTCGATAGTTCAGATAAGGTCATCATTGCGCTAGCCACCACGGTTGGATGGCGAGTAATGGGGTTTGTTACGGTCGGCCCCAGAAAGACTCTTTCGGTTTTCAAAGCGCAAGCCGCCAAACAGGAGAAAAGCTCATGACAAAGAAACTGGGAATCCGCTGGGCAAATTGCATGTAGGCCCAATTTATCTGCACGCACCGCTATTTTGAGGGCCTCGGACAAGTCTGTCGGCATGAAGCATATGGCGAATTTAAGCATTTGACCTCCTTTTTGGTTACAGGTAAACGTGCTAAAAATGCCGGCACAGCCGCACGTAGATTGTTGGAGGGGAAGAGGCTGTCAAGGAGGTCCTGGTCATCCCAAACGACGCTTTAATTGATTCCTACATAGGACGCAACTCACGAGCTATTGAATTGCGTCTTGTGCGGTTAAATTAGACGGTTCATACACTGTTGCTTACTTGATCACCTTGGTCGTTTGCAGCAGGATTTCAGGCGGGCTCCTCAGCCGCCAAGCTGGCTATGGAGAAATTCGAAACTCCGCGCATAGGACAGGTTGGTCGCCGCCCGTCGGTCGGCCGGCACTTCAGCCTCTGGGGTGATTTGAGCAAAGCTATGTTCCATTCCTTCATACCAGTGCAACTCGTAGGCCTTGCCGAAACGATCGAGTGCCTGGGTAAACGCCTCTACCTCCGTGCGGGGGGTCGAGTGGTCTTCCGTACCGTAGTGACATTGAAGCTTGCAGTTGATTGCCTCCAGCTCGCGCACATCCGGGAAGAGGCTCTGGTGGTAGACAACGCCGGCCTGGAAGTCGTCGGTGCGGGCAACGGCCAGCAGGGCCAGGCCGCCGCCGAGGCAAAATCCCATGATCCCAACCTTTCCCTTGGATCCCACCGAAGGGAGACTGCGCAGGAACGCGGCGCCGCCGGCGATCTGCTCCACCGACGCTTTCACATCCAGCGAGTTCTTCGCGTGCAGCCCTTCGACGCGGTTGGCCGGTAACTCGCCGCCCATGTAGTCGGGGGAGAGCGCAACGAAGCCGGCCCGAGCGTACAGGCGGGTGATCTCCCGCTGGGTCCAGGTCAGGCCGCCCATACCCGACAGCAGCACCACGCCTGACCGCGGCGGTCCATCCGCTGGGCGGGCCAGGAAGGCGTTCATGTAGACGGCGTTGGTCTCGTACCCGGCGTGCAGCGACACAATACGCTCGTCGTCTGCAATACGGGTCACGTCTTCATCCTCGTCGCCACCTTTGCTTTCGCTGTCTGATTTTGCCATGGTCATGCTCTCCTTATCCACATCATAGAGGGATGGTAATACTGTGTAGGGTCCATCGACGTTTTAGTCGTGTCCTATACGAATCGGTCGACTAAGCCCTCAGCCTTCCTGTAACTTAAGAAGGCAAAGGCCACCTAATGAATAGCCCTGCAATCTGAGGAACTCATTCCATATTCTCCAATACTGCACTTCGAAGAGGTAGCAGCGCAAATTCGACCCGCCGATTTGCCTGCTGTCCTTCAGGGCTATCATTACTAGCGACAGGTTGGTACAAACCATATCCTACTGCTGAAAGCCGAGTCGCATCGATGCCAACGTCATCGATCAGGTAACGGACAATAATGGCAGCACGAGCGGCAGAAAGTTCCCAATTGGTGGGATATTTTTCTCGGTATTCCCACCTCAAAGGACGTGAATCTGTATGCCCTTCCACTTGAATCCGTTTGTCCCGAATGGTCTTCAAGGTTTTGCCGATTTTTTTCAACACAGCAACCCCTGAGGGTTTGATCGAGGCCTCACCAGAATCAAATAAAATATTGTCTTTTAAGTGTATCGTGGTTCGACTGGCAAACTGAGTGATTTTGACTTGACCAGTTGCAATTTCTTGCTTCAGGGACGCAATTAATTGTTGTTGAATCTGAACCGTTCGCTTCGCCTCTTCCATAGCCACTGTCAGTTCTCTTGCTCCTGTTTCGGTTTCCTTGATCCGGTCTATGAGTTGTGCCTTTTCAATCATCAACTTTTGTGTATACGCCCTTGTATTGTGGACGTCCGCTAAAAACGTCTTCATCCGTTGTTGTAGATTATGACTGATTTGGCTTAATTCAGTAAGTCTCTCTTGATATTTCTCACCCTGCCTTTGATGACTTTCAATGATTTTATTAAGTTTGAATTTATCTCCCATTGCCTTATCTAATTGCCCCACCATTTGTTGATGTTTTCTAACCAGCTCAGAAATTGTTTGCTCTCTCTTTATTTTTGTCTCTCGAAGTGTTTCCCCCGTTTCAGTAAGTTGTGCTATTTTGATCTGACCAGACGCAATTTCTTCCTTCATTGAGCTAAATGATCTTTGTTGGCTCTCCATGGTTCGTTCTGCTCTTTCCTTGGCTTCTCTCAGGTCTACCGCTTTTGTTTCGATTTCCTTGAGCCGAGCTGCCATTTGGGTCCGTTCGGCCATGAACTGATCCACCCGGTCCTCCAGCAATTGTTGCTGACTTTCGAGTTCAGAAATTATTTGCTCTCTCTTTATTTTTGTCTCTCGAAGTGCTTCCCCCATTTCAGCAAGTTGTGCTATTTTGATCTGACCAGACGCAATTTCTTCCTTTATTGAGCTAATAGATTTTTGTTGCCTCTCTATGGTTTGTTCTGCTCTTTCCTTGGCTTCTCTCAGGTCTACTGCTTTTGTTTCGATTTCCTTGAGCCGAGCTGCCATTCGGGTCCGTTCGGCCATGAACTGATCCACCCGCTGATCCAGCAATTGTTGTTGACTTTTAGCGAATTGTTCCGCGTCTATGCCCAGGCGCTGGATCCTAGTTCTGAGGTTTTTAATTTCTTTATCCCTTCCTTTGAGCTCAGTAGTGAGCGCGCTTATTTCCTCAGCCAATGCGCCCTTTTCGGCAATCAAACTGATTTGTTTAGCCTCTAGATTTTCCATTTGACGGTAGCTTCTCCTCATCCATAGGGCAGAAACCAATCCCGCAACCAATACAAGCCCAATGGTGAGTATAATCATGTATGAGGATCTTCTATTCATAACAATCCTCCGACTTTAAGTTTTCTCTAGTCTTCTTGTATTTATACCTAAAACACCTGATTGAGTTCGCCATCGGTGACTGCAACAGCGCATACGCTCAGACAGGAAAAATAGTGACTGATCCGGCAGATCAGTTTTGCCTCTGCGTTAGGTTCTATATCGGCCCCCCATTAATCGCACCGCCAGCCATTACAAATATAACAGCCAGCACGCTTGCGAATAACCACAAAAAGCGACTGGCTTTAAATGCTCATTTGTCCCCTACGAAGAACGGTTACTGTCCCTTTGCCAGCCCTCTCATCTCGCTGGAAGCCTGATCAATGATGGTGGGAGGCTGTTAGGAAAAGACCCATATCACAATTGTAAGGGCTGTCAAGGAGGGTCTATTTCCATCAGATCACGATTAAAACGACACTTCAATTACGGTTCGTGCATTGCATATTACCGGAGCCCCTGGGCCTAATCCAAGCTGTCATGGAGCGGAACCACTGAGTTGCCAAGGGACGAGAAGATCAGCGCTTTTCCGAAAGCACCGAGTCAACAGCCAGCGTCGCCTCGAAAAGACGGTGGTCCTGATTTCGGTGGCCTACAAGCTGGATACCCACTGGCAGACCCGACGGTCCGGTAAAAACGGGCAGGGTAACACAAGGGGTATGAGTCCATGTGGAGAGGAGGTTGAACGTGGTGTCGCCTGTATTGGTAAGACCTTCCGGAGCCTCACCGACTGCACTGGGTGTGAGCAACAGGTCGAAGCCATTCATGGCCTGGTCGAGATACCGCCTGCACTCGACCATCACGGCCTGGGCCTCCCGGTATTGTTCGTAGGAAATATTTAGCCAGGCGCCGAGCTTGCCGCGCTGGAACTCACTCAAAAGCTCCCAATGATGGTTCCGCTCCCAGGAAAGGGCGCGGGAGGACTCGTAGTCGTTGATTCGGCGGCCCATGGGCTCGAACTCTGTAAAGGGCCCTCCAAGCTCGAGGTCTGAGACCTTCGCCCCGGCCTTTGCAAGTTGGTGCGCAGCCGATTCCAATAGGGTTTTTGTATAGTCCTCCGCACGGTCCCAGTACATCGTACGGCACAGCCCGATGCTGAGTTCATCGACCGGAACGGCAGCCAGCGCTTTGGGGGCAAAGCCGGTCACTGCAGCGCGGAAGAGTGGGAGGTCCTCCACAACACGACCGAAAAGCCCAATGGTGTCAAAGGAACCGGTATTTTCCTTCACGCCCATCGTGCTCACCTCGCCGTAACTCGGTTTGTATCCGATACAGCCACAGAACGCTGCGGGACGGATAATCGACCCGACAGTCTGGGTACCAAAGGCCATGGGCACCATGAAATCGGCCACCGCAGCGGCGGATCCGCTGGAGGAACCACCGGGTGTGTGTTTCGGATTGTGCGGGTTTGTGGTTTTCCCCCAAGGAAATCGGCTCGCAAACTCCGTTGTCACCGTCTTTCCTAGCAGGACCCCTCCAGCAGCACGGCTGAGTGCTACGCAGGCCGCGTCCGACGCGGGACGGTTGCCTCTGTAGATGGGAGAGCCGTACTCAGTGGGCATGTCAGCCGTATCCATAATGTCCTTGGCGGCGAAGGGGATTCCATGGATGGGACCACGGTTTGCGGCACGGTCGAACCTATGGGCTTCAGCCAAGGCGTAATCCCGATCGAGATGGACCCACGCCTTCACGTGAGCGTCACGTGATTCGATCCGTTCTAGACAGGAACGTACCAAAGCCTCGGACGTAAGGTTCCCTGCGCGAATGCGTGTTATAGCTTCGCTGGCTGAAAGTCTAAATAAGTCCGTCATAAGGTTCTCTCTCCTGACTAGGGCCTAATATTGCGCAAATTGATCAACGTTTTGCTTTCATTTCGGGCAGGAAGTCTAAATTTCCGGCCCTTTCCCACCTAAAAATTAAGGTTCCTTGATCTGATACTTCCCTTCTCCATCCTGACCGATCTTTTCACTATCGTTCAGGACACCAATGGCCCGGGCAATCCTGCCGTATCCCTCATCGGAAAAGAGGTCGAGGAGCTCTGCAAAAAACCTGTGATCCCGAGCAAGGGCTTTAAGAATTTTCTCTGTAAGTGCCTCGACGTCCCCTTCTCCCCCCTTCTGCTTCGACCCCCTCTGCGCGCTCTTTTTCCCATCCACATAGTCTTCAAGTCGAACCTTTCCCTCATTGAAATAGACGATGCGCTGGTAGCGCTCCCTCGGGACGTTTTCCGGAATCGTGGCATCGATCCCCATCTTGGCCGTAGTCGGAACCCCCTTCACAGGTGGCAGAGAGGGGTCAAGGGGCTTGGACCGGGCATTAGTTAGGATCACCACATCTCGGTCCGCTTGCACACGGGTTGCGATGGCCCACTCCACCTCCACCGGGTCGAAGACGTCAATGTCCTCATCGGTCACCACGACATGCTTGATATCGGCGATGGAGAGGAGTGCTGCGATGGCATTTTTCCCGTCCCCCGGGATTTTTCTGATGGCAGCAATGATATGCCAATGGCAACAGCCTCCAGGAGTCACATAGATGGCCGTTGCTTTGACACCGGCCTCACCCAGCACACGCCAGGCGGCTGCCTCATAGATGGGCGCACTCATCCAGATGTTCTCCCAAGGCATGTGAAGTGCGTAGTAGATAGGATCGCGCCGGTGCAGCACTGCATTGATCTTGACTCTAGGGTTGTAATGGATTCCTCCCATGAGGCGAGTAAACTCACCGAAGGGCCCCTCCGGCTGAGTCCACCCTTCCGGGATGATCTCCCCTTCCAGCACGATTTCTGCATCTGCAATGCACGGAACCGGAATCGTAACGCCTGAGGTTAGTTCCAGAGGCTCTCCGCGGAGACCGCCTGCATAGGTCAGCTCATCCGTCCCCAGGGAAGCCTTGAAGGTTGCTGCCACCATCTCAAAGGGATGAGTTCCAATAGAAATCGAGATGGGAAGGGGCCGTTTGGCTGAGAGGGCACGCTCGGCAAACCTCCTCAAGTTGTTGGGTGTGACGATGTCGATCCCGGAGATGTTTCTCCCTTTGAGCATGAGTCGGTACATACCGGCATTCATCCCATACTCCGGGTCCCTGGCAATCACGACGGCTCCCGAAATCGTGGGGCCACCATCCAGGGTCGAAAAAATGGGTACAGGGAGCTGATAGAGGTCCACGTCACCCTTTTGCAGCACCACCTCTTTCACCGGACCGTCTTGCATCAGTTTGGGTTCGATGGGCCGCTCCATGGCCCGTTGGAGCTTTTCCTGAATCTTTTCATAAGGAACACCCATCGCGAGTGCGAGACGGTTTCTCGACTGGAGGAGCCCAGAGACCACCGGCAGCGAGTAACCTACGGGATGGGTAAAAATCAAGGCCTTGTCTGACTGTGGGACCAAGGCTGCAATGTTTCTTAGATCGATAGGCTTGGAAATTTCGAGCAGCTCATCGTTCTCACGCAGAACCTGCAAATACTCTCTGAAGCTGACACCCATAAGCGTTACTTCCTCTGACCTTTACCTTCCCGTTACAGGAATATGGCTAGCACCGAAATGATGACCACTTTAAAATCCCGACAGCCGGGAACAAACAACCATGGGCAGAGCTTCTATCAGGTGGGTTTGAGACAGTCAAGCTACGCTTAGCTGTCAGTTTTCAGCCTTCAGCTATCAGTAAATCTGGACTGAGTCCTGAGCTATGACGATTGAGCTAGGCGACAAAGGCGACGGAGCATAGCGCAAAGAGTAACCAGTACCCAGCAAGCAGTGGGCAGTCAAATGAGTTTTGAGTGTCATGTATACTAGAGACCCGTTCCGGATACTCAGTACTCAGCACTCGTCACTCATTGCTCCTTTCCGTGTAGGTTCCCTTCGCCTCGCCCGATAGAGTAAGCAAAGAATTAATCGAGCAGTAGACCAATGGACCGCATTGCCCCCCACTGATCCACTTCGCCAATTTTTAACGCTCCAAGGCGCAAAGCGCCTTCCCGAGTCGCTGCGGGAGTCCCGTGGAGCGAAGGAAATCCGTGAAGTCCTAAAGTAACCGGTATGGAATTACAGTATGGAATGATTGGTCACGGTGCTACTCAAGTTTCAATGGCTTGACGCCTTCTATGTGACGATTTATGATTTCGCTTACGCAAAAATACGAGAACCAAAAAGGAGGAGACATTCATGCTCGAACACTATCAGGGTGACGGATCGGTCTGCGCGCGCAAGGTTCGGCTCACGCTTGCCGAAAAGGGCATCACCGACTGGGTCGGCCACATGATCGACCTCAGTAAGGGCGACCAGAACAAGCCCGAATACCTAAAGCTGAACCCAAAAGGTGTGGTCCCCACGCTGGTTCATGACGGCCACGTGATAACCGAATCCACCGTCATCTGCGAGTACCTGGAGGACGCTTTTCCCGAGCCTCACCTGCGCCCTGCGGACCCGGTGAGCACCGCCATGATGCGCAAATGGGCCAAGATTCCCGACGAAGAGGTCCACGTGGCGTGCGCGGCAATTTCGTCTGCAGGCCTCTTGGGCCGCGGGCGGCGCAAAAACCTCCAACAATTTCTTGCACGGCTTAAAGACGCACCAGATCGCGCCCGGGCCGAACGGGCCCGCGGGTGCACCCTCGAACGCTGGCAATACCCTGAGGTCAGGGCCGCTGTCCTCGTCCACGAAAAGCTGTTAAAAAACATGGAGAAAGCGCTGGCCACAAACGGCCCGTGGCTGGTGGGCAAGATGTATACCCTTGCCGATATCGGCCTCACGCCTTACGTCTACCGTCTGAGGGAAATGGGATTGACAGGTATGTGGTCCCAGCGGCCCCACGTTGCTGATTGGCTAAAACGCATAATGGCACGGCCCAGCTTCGAAGCCGCCATCGTCAAATACCCCGCCCGCTACACGGACGACGCAGATAAAGAAGAGGATGCGCGCGACTGGGCCAAGGTCCAAAAGATCCTCGCCTCCGCGTAACCTGGTTGCCGATTTCACCCAATATTATGTCGTCCCTACTTCTGGCTTGCGAGCACGCAAGCCCGTGAATGACACCGGCTACGGCTTTGGAAGATCTATCTCCCTGATTCACAGCAGCGCAACCTACGAGCGCAAGGATGCACAAAATGGATGAAACGCGATAATTAAGCATTTTGAAGTCAACCGCAGCCTCTCAAGCCTTAGCCCGGAGGAACTCAAGATGGTTTCGATCCATAGAGTAAGGGGTCAGACTTCTACGTCTTGACTATCTCATGCGGGTAGCTAGTGGCGTCATACCCCGCGTCATTGTCAAATCGAAAATCTGGCGATTCGTGACCTGCCCTCGTCTTAGGAGAATCGGTGGGGCAATCTGTGCCTGGCGTGTGTAAACTTCTTACGTATCCCGCTCCCTCGTGGGGCCCACCTCTCCTGTGCACCAGGGGATGAACGCCTTCATCCTGCAAGGGGCACCGTGAGCTTTGAGGTCCTTTTCGAAGATCTCGTGGATCTCGCGGTCTTCGTCCTCGTATTCCACCTGCCAGCCGCCTTCCTTGATGCTAGTGTTGCTCGACACGTCGCGCTCCCGGCTGGTGGGCGAGGTGATACCCAAATTACCCTTCTTGAGGGCCAGGTAGCGGGCCCGATTGGTCCCTGTGTTGAAGTGCTGGTGGAAGCAGTTGTCGTTGGGGACAATGACCAGGGAACCGAATTGCCAATCGCATTTGATCATGTCGGAGCGGTCTTCCTTGGTCCAGACCAGGGAGAATCCGCCCGTGCCGCTGAGCAGCACCAAGTGCGCGCCCGGACCATGGCGATGGGCCTTCTTATAGGTGCCCACGGGAAATTCTGACATGTGGTTTTTCATGTTGTTGCCTGCCATCTCCAAACGGGCGTTGATCCCGCCGGCACCCCGCTCCTGGTACCCATAGAGTGGCATGTCCGGGGCGTTGGCAATGAAGTTGGACTCCCACACGCGTCGCTTGAAGAGCTTGCCATTGCCGCTAAAGTAGTCGTCCTCGCCCTCATAGCGAGAGCGGAATTTGAATTCGCTGTTAAACATGAATTCGCTGTCCCGGAATAGGCGCATCATGGGAGGGGCGTTGGTGACGGCGAGGTAACGGAGGGGCTCGTTGCCACTACCATTGAAGTTCTGGTACCACGCGTTGAGCGGAATGCAGAAAAGACTACCGGCGTGCCACTCGAAGGTCTGCTTGTGCTTTTCGTCGTTCCAAATTGTCGTTGCACCGCGACCCGAGACCACATAGATGGTTAACTCGTACATATGGTGCTCCGGCTCGGACTTGCCCCCCGGCTTGATCTCGATGACGTGACAATCGTTATACAAGGTGGGGTTTTTAATGTGGATAACTGCACCACTGCCCCCTTTTCGTTCCCAGGGCCCTAGTTCGATCTTTGCTATGCTCGGGAAGTAAAAGTCCTCATAGACCTTTACACCTTCCTCCTTTAGCCATGCCTTGTAGGCATCATCAGTGCTATAGTCGTTGAGGCCGTCCGTGGGAGTATCGGCCACCTTCATGTCCGTTCCTTGCATTATCCCTTCCATTGTCATGGTTAAATTCCCCCTGCCATCAAAATTAATAGGAGCCTTTTTATATCATAGTTTAGTGTATAAAGCGCTATTCTTAGTCGGCTACTCCTGCCCTGCCGCCAGACGGACTTGTTCGAACCCAACCTTCTTTCCATGGATCGGCAGTACCGTTTCAATATCCAAATTCAGCCGCTGCAGATTTTCCCACAGGTTCGCCGTAAAGGGACTGACCTTCTTTGCTGGCGTTTTACGAACCCTGCGGCCGCTATAGGCATCTGCCACTATCATGATCTTCTCATTGGGCAGGTAGCCGATCAAAAGGCCATCATTGTGCAGGTTCCCCACCAGACGGTAGAGCTCAAGGGTACGGCTCCCATCCGTCATGCTATGCTTGTCACCCACCCCGACAAACTTTGCCTTTTTACCCGATGTGGCAAGGGCGTCCGGGTTGATACGCGTGGGCTTCGCATAGATTCGCTTGTAGAAGGGAACATTGTACTTGTGTGTGACAATGGTTACCCCACCAGCCGCCATGCCACGCAAACCGCCCGAATGATCAAAATGATGATGCGTGTTGACAACAAATCGAATTGGCTTGCCCGGAATGGTCTCTGAAACTGCTTTGACAAGAGCGTTCACGCGGCCGTCGTTCAGCGGCGCCTCGAACAGGATCACATGGTCCTTCATCTCGATGGCAACGGAATTATGTGATCCACCCGTTAGGAAAAAGATCCCGTTGGCAACCTCGTCCACCTTGACCCTGTGACGTACCGGGCGTAATCCGTCTGGAACGGTGATGTCTGCAGGTACGTTAACCTTCACCGATGTCACAATCAGGTCCAGTGAGGGGAAAGCCTCTGATATCGTCGTGATCTTGGTCGGGAACTTGACTCCCCCGAAATCCTTATAGTTCGAGTACAGGGTAACCACTCGCATATCGCCAAATACCGGGTTGGCCACATCGGCTTCGACCCCGCGCAAAAAATTGCGCTTGGAATCGAACCACGCCAGGGCCTTGAAAGCACCCTTCTTACCGAATGAGACGGTCTTGTACATCTTGCCACCGGCCTCGCGCAGTTTGATTTCGGCATTGGCAGCCTGTGCCGCCTTTACGACGCCATGGGGGGTAGTCCAAAGGGTGTGATGCGCTCCCGCCGTGTTACGGCTGGGCCCGACCCGCCCCCGGCGTAGCCTCCAACCCTTATCACCACTGATGCCGCTGTTACGCTTTTGCACTCCCCTGACAGGCTGGCGCCCACCACCATAGGGCGGGTTTTCCCATTGGGTGATGGCCCGCTCAGCGATCATCGAAGCGGTTTCGTAATTAACGACCAGCCGGTAGCTCTTGAGATTGAATTTCGGCCATGGTTTCGCGGGGTGATGGCTCTGCCCCACCGCATTTCGAAAACCCGAACCGATAATCTCTATGGTCTTGACCTTGTCGGCCCCCATTGCCTTGGCGATTTCATCAAGCCCCGCACTAAAGGCCGAAACCGGCAAAATCAGTAATGCTGCTACTATCCCGATCAAAATTTTCATCTTTACCTCCGGTGACTTTCTCGATCCAACAATAGGAATTTGTTTTCAATGATTGATTACGGAGAACCATGGATAACAATCCTGGGGGAAGCCATTGGGAAAACACCTATATCATAAGCGCAACGGCGGTCAATGGGGGTATCTAGCATTCCAGGGCGCGTAATACTTACCTACACATCAAAGCGCCTACCCTCACCGTGTGAAGTTCTCAATCGTTCGTAGGGCTCAATTAAAGCGTCGTTTAATTGCGTCTGGGCCCCCTTGACAGCCTTTTCCCGTGTGATAATGGTGCCTTAGTAATAAGTCAATAAGAGCCTCCCCCAGCATTGATTAGGCTTCCAGTACTATGTGAGGCATAACGGAAGGGGAAGATGAAGAGAAGAGTTTGAGGCGAGCCGCATTGGCAATTTCACTGCCAGTGTGTGCTGGGTTTTTTGTTTTAACCGGTATTGGTAGCTAAAGGAGGGAGAGTGATTATGAAAAAGTCAACGCCGTTTGCAATAAGGACTTTAATCGTGTTTGCAACGTTTCTCTGGATTCTCTCATCAGTAGGAGAGGCAGCAACAATCCAAGTCGATTGTTCTTCAGCCAGCCTTCAAGCCGCCATAGAAAAAGCTAGGCCAGGGGATACCTTTTTGGTGAGCGGTACCTGTAAGGAGAATCTGGTTATACCAGAGGATGTCCAAAAACTCACTCT